>JAEEGL013056679.1_pt1 | contig 66685 bp, 38 predicted proteins | sample 9134231 | NCBI WGS metagenome assembly JAEEGL01 (sample SAMN16246548, study PRJNA631951) | gut metagenome | biome: gut microbiome; feature: rumen; material: fiber-attached | host: Bos | place: Iran: Karaj | collected 2018-10
AAGGCGCCACCCTGCTCGTTGTAGGCATCCATGATCTCAGCGGCGAGCTTGTCGGCCATGGTCTTACCACCACGCTTGCGGGCATACTGGATGAGGTTCTTCATTGACACGCTCTCCTTACGGCTCGGACGGATCTCCGTAGGAACCTGGAACGTGGCACCACCGATACGGCGGCTCTTAACCTCTACCTGGGGAGTGACTTTCTGAAGGGCTTCCTTCCAGATTTCGAGCGAGTTCTTCTCCTCGTTCTGCATCTTGTTCTTTACAATCTCAAGAGCATCATAGAAGATCTTGTAGGAGATGCTCTTCTTGCCGTCATACATCAAATGGTTGACGAACTTCGACACCTTCACATCGCCGTATACGGGATCGGGAAGGACTTGTCTTTTCTTTGGTTTTGCTTTACGCATTGTTTTGTGTGATTTTAATTTTGTTTGGCTGTATTCGTCTGTTCTTCAACGCCGCAGCCCTCATCGCGAGGGGTTTTGCCGCATTTACTCAACCGCGTTTCTACAACACAAAACGTTTAATGTTTACGATTTAACGATTTAATATTTAACGATTCACTTCGCTTCTCAGCTCCGCAGTCCTAACGACTTTCAAATCCTCAAATCTTCAAACCCTTAAATCTTTGAATAGCTTTACTTCTTCGAAGCTTTAGGACGCTTAGCACCATACTTTGAGCGGCGCTGCGTGCGGTTGGCTACGCCAGCGGTATCAAGCGTGCCGCGGACGATGTGATAACGTACACCAGGAAGATCCTTCACACGACCGCCACGAACGAGCACGATGGAGTGCTCCTGCAGGTTGTGACCCTCTCCGGGGATGTAGCTGTTGACTTCTTTCGTGTTGGTAAGGCGCACACGAGCTACCTTACGCATGGCGGAGTTAGGCTTCTTAGGCGTGGTCGTGTAGACACGAACGCAGACACCGCGACGCTGAGGACAGCAGTCCAGAGCGGGGCTCTTGCTCTTGTCAACAAGCACCTTGCGGCCTTTCCGCACCAGTTGTTGAATTGTAGGCATTTGTTTTAGTTTTTATTAATTTATATTGTATATTTTGATAGCGAAAAGTGTTGTAAAACGGGCATACTATGCCCATTCGGGCTGCAAAGGTACGCAAAATCCTCCAAATAGCAATGCCCTTAGGGGGTCAAAAACTCCCCAAGGGCATCAAAAAGGCCCAAAAAGGCCATTATTTAAGAAAGTTTAACTATTTACACCCCTTAATAGGACCTTTTGGGACCTTAAAAAGGAGTGTATAGAGCTGTTCAGCAAGACCTAATGAAGCCTTTACGCGACCATCAGTTCACCTTAAAGGGCGAGATGGGACCCTTCGGCTGTGCATCTTCAGGCAGCACGATGACGCCATTCACCTTCTCGTAGTTGGCCATATTCTGCTCCAGCAGGCGCATCAGACGTTTGGCCTGGACGGGCGTCATCACTACCCTACTCTGCACATTGGCCCGAGGCATACCTGGGTGATGGAACACAAAGTCAATGATGAATTCGGTCGGCGTGAAGCCCATGATGGCCAAGTTCGAATACACGCCCTTCTCGACCTCCGGAGTCATGTTAATCTGCACCTGCCCCGGCTTCTGTTCATTGTTGTTTGCCATAATCTATGTTCTTGATTTGAAATGAACCCTTAATTGTTCGCTCGGCCTAAGGTCGTTCATTCGCGCCTAAGAGTCTTGCGAACTCAATCTCTTTATAAAATATATGTACTCGCGCACACGTGCGAAAGCTTTTTCCTCTGCAAAGGTACCACTTTCCCGCGATAATGCAAAATAAATGATGCAAAAATCAATCATTTTGCGCGCCGTATTGAACGGACGAGGGAAGAAGCAGGGAACAAAAGCCCCTCCAACGGACGGATGAATGCCGTTGGAGGGGAGAAACTTATCGGGAGGTGTTATTTCACCCGTATGGCGTCATAAGAGACTTCGACCAGATAGCTTCGGGTTAGCTTTCCGTCATAAATATCATAGCCGTTGTAAGAAATCTCCTTGGGCAACGATTCATCATTCAAGGTAACCTTATACATGTCGAAATAGTAGTCGTTGCTTTTCGGACCCATCTCGGCACAAATGAGTTCCGGATATCTTTTGCCGTAAAAATCAAAAGGTAACATGGCAGCCTGATGATAAGGTGCACGATCTGCCAATAGAGTAATGTAGCTGTTCAAGTCAATATTGGCATTATTGGGGGCAGTATTGGTCTTGTAGTACCAATTCTCCCGGCCCGAACGATCGACGACAACAATTGAGAAACTAATCGTACCGTCACGCTTGATGCTACACCCGGTAGCCCCGTCATCCACGACGGACAGATAGCCCTCCTCATCGTAGATATAAGCACCGCTGAAGGTAAGCCTTCCTAATCCGTCCTCGTCTGAGACATAACCATTTTGACCATACCGACACCATTTGATAGCGCCACCCGTCTTGGCATCATAAAGGTAAACACCGTCCTCGTCAGAATAATCATAGCGGAAGGAATATAATGGCGTCTCGTATGTACTGATACGTCCTGCATCGTCGTAGGTGAAATAATAATGCTGGGTACTCTCATAACGAAGTTCGCCATCATCCATATAGTAGTAGCTCTTATCAAGCTGTTTCACCCGATAGATATACTTGGGCTCAGGCTCCGGTTCTGGCTCGGGATCGGGCACATCTTCTGGGTCGTCGCTTTCCTTATCGAGTTCTATGCGCCATCCATCATCATCGTCGTCGTAGCCCGACGGCCAACGGAGAATCCAGCGGCCAGGACCGAAGGAGTCGAAGTCGAACCCATCATCGTCGAGGACGATACCACCATAGTAGGGCTCGTCATCATAGTCACGGTCCTTGAGGTGCCAACGATGCAAACGGCCATCGCCCTTGTCCGACGAGTCCTTATACGTGCCATCGTCAAAGAAGATAAGGGTCGTACCGGGTTCCCAGTCACGAATGCGGAAGCCCATCCAGTCGTCTTCGTCGCCGCGCTGGATCTTATTAATCTTCCAACGTCCGACAATCATCTTGCGTACTTGCCCGTACTCTAGGGAGACGGTCTCGTCGCCATCGTCAATACAACTTGTGAAAGTGAACGCCGACAACAGGACAGCGATCAACTTTAGTATAAAAATATTCCTTTTCATTTTTATATTCTATTTGATTTGAGACACTATTTCCCTTTCTCACTTGATTTCGAACTCTACGCGACGGTTGATGCGTCGGCCGTCAGCCGAACCATTGCTCACAATAGGTTGCGTCTTGCCGTAGAAGGAATAGCTCAGGCGATTCCTGTCCACACCCTTCGAGATGAGATAGTTGTACACAGCCTCAGCGCGCTGCTTCGACAGATTCATGTTGTACTCGTCCGAGCCGACGTCGTCCGTATGACCCTTCACCTCTACTTGAGCGGTCGTGCGCTTCATCAGGGCCGCGATCTTGTCGATGTAGGTCTTGGACTCTTCCGTGAGGGTGCTCTTATCGAACTCAAAGTTGATCTGATCGATGGCGCAGATGGTCTTGCCTTCAATGCTCTGACCACGATCGAGGAGGTCGATGATCTCTTCCAGCGTGTAACACGGCTTGCCTCTCTCCACGTAGACAAATTTCTCCACGGGCTTCTCAACATAGACTGTGCTGGCTGACTTCTGAGCAGGCTTGCTCTTGAAGATCGACAGGGGCACCGAGATATGAGCCATCACTTCGAAGCCTTGGAACTTACGCGTCCCCTGAATATCGTATACGGGGAAGAAAAAGCGCGAAGTAGCACGGCCGTCCTTCTCCTTACTGCTATAGGTGTCCGTGATGCCTATCTCATAGTTGGCTTCCAGCCCCAGATGCATCTGGCGATCGCCCACATTGATGGGGAACTTAACGCCCACACCAGGAGCAACGGCAAAGTAGGTCGAAGCCATATTGGACTTTGAGACGTCAAGCTTATAGGCGTCCACTTCATCTTGGACCCGGATGTCGCCGCCGCGGACGAAGCCTAAGATGGGAGCGACATAGATATAAGGCCTGATGCCGTGGGGATTGCCCAGGTTCAGCATCAACGGCAGGCGGAAGTCAACATACTTGGCATTCAGTTTGTAGCTCAGGTCGCCATAACCCGTACCGTCCAGATAATTGATATCCGTCAGTTTGGTGGAACGCGAGAGGAACATGAACTGGGGACGCAAACTGAAGATGCGCTTCTCCCCCACCTCAAACTCTACAAAGAAACCTCCGCCCCCGCCAAACATGCGTTCAGGGTCGCCGAAAAAGCGGTCATCGAGGTTGGAGAACTTCGTCGAGGTGCTGTGCAGCCCCCCAATCGCGCCAAGATGGATACGGTCGAGAGGCTCATCTTCCTGAGCATTCACAGGGCTCATGACAGGGCTGATGCAACAAGTCAACACCGCCCACACAATAAGGACTTTCTTCATAACAGTTTCTTATTTTTAACGTAAAAGATGGTTCTTATGGGTGCAAAGATACTGATTATTCTTTATAGTTCGTGTTCTTTTGATGATTTTTTATGATATAGACCTCAAAAAAGACGCCTACACCCTCACAAAAGCGGCAGTACGGGCGGTCGTTCCGGGGGCTGGACATAGACGGCCATCGCTGACGAGGCGCCCGATGAGCTTCAGCGCACGGCGCTTCGAGAGGGCGAAGTGTTGCTCCACATGGCGACGTTGCAGGCAGTCGTGAGTGGCGAAGTGTTCGTCGAGGAACGCGTCGGCCTCGGCATCCGTGACCTCCGCACGACGAACAGGCAGCTGGCGCTTGAAGTGGGCCATCTCGTTGATGCGGTCTAACAGTTGGTCGGAAGGCGTGAAGACAATGTCACCAATGCGCAGATCCTTCGTCTTCAGTCCGTCTGGCCCTGCTTCGACATGCCCCTCAATATGTGGCGTGAACGTGCCGATGCCGTTCAGCGTCACAGCATGCCCGCTTGCCAGAGCGTCAGCCAACCAGGTCGAAAGGTCCGTGAGCACCCCCACGATAGTACCTTCCTTGAACAAACTATTATTGCGAACGGCCTCGTCGGCCAGTTCAAAGGTATCCATGTCATGCAGCCGCTGCACCCTAAGGTGGTAGCCGCCTGCCCTGCCGTCCTGCCGAGGAGGGTCTTGATGAATGCTATACGGGATAGTTGGATGAATCATGATATATGTGTAAATGTTTAAAATCAATATTTCACTAAAAGCATCTTAATCGACTTAATATCAAATAGTAAGCCAAGTGAAAAACAAGTGAGAATGGGCAAATAACGCCTTCATATAGGTGAAAATTAGGTCTAAATGGGGGCAAAAGCTGTATTTCTGGCGCCAAATAAGCCATTTATATGCATTTGAACGACCCTAAACGCGCCTTTTGACGCGATAAAGATCGCCTTTCCCTTCCTTTTTCCGTGTTATTTTACCTTGTTTAAAGAGATCTCTGAGGTACTGATAGAGACTCTTACGCTCTTGCTCGCCGAGTGCTTTGCGCAACCCTTGTTCCACCTGAAGGAAAATCTCGTCGCGCGTCAGCTTCTCAACGCCCGACGGCAGACGGCCGCGCTTGCCCACGAAGGGTTCGAACAGTTGGTTGAAGCGCTCCACAGCTACGCTCGAACGCATGAAGCGTTGGTTGTTGCGCACGATGGCAGCCTCCTCCTGCTTCGAGAAATAGCAGCGACCCGCCACCACTTTCATATTGCCCTTGCCCTGCCGACGGCGAGCTTCGATTTCATCGACGGCCTGTGCATAGAGCTGGTCGTAATCGATATCGTCCAGCTGACGGACGATGCCCGTCACCTGAACGCAGATATAACGGCGCGAACCCGTCTCGTCGGCCAGCACCTCGACGGGGTTGCACGTCGCGACGAACGAAGCACGACGCTGAAGCACCTCGAAAGACTGCCGATAAGGTTGACGCAAACGGATATCGGGTCGCTGGATGAAGTTCTTCATGATACCTTCCTGATCCGCTCGCGAGTAGCGGTTAAACTCGTCGATGTTGATCAGTTGAAAGGTTGCCATCGCACGGAGCATCTCCTTCTCCGCCTTGAAATCGCCGCTCTCCATGTAGCCGTCCATCAACTCGGGCGGCAACAGACGGCGCCAGAACGTACTCTTGCCCACACCTTGTGGTCCCACCAGAATAGGCACCACCTGATTGGCATAATCCTTGTCGGGCCACGCCCATTGGCGCACCATTGCGCAGAACCATACATGAAACCACCGTGGCCACGACTTGCACGACGTCGGCACGCGACGCGCCAACGCCTCGATACGGTCCTTGCCGTCCCACTTGCCACGGACACGGCCGATGAGCCGAGCGATGGGATCCATCGTAGCGATACGATTGCTGCCCAAGAGCGACTCCACCAGGTTGCGGTTCGCCTTCACACCCGACTCCTGCGCCTCAACGACCAGCGTGTTCACGTCGTCTGCCCCAACACGACGCCATTGCCCGAAAGTCGTGCGTTCTCGCATATACAACGCGCTGTTAATGATATTCTTGTAGAACTCATAGCGCCCGAAGAGCATATCCTCCAGCATGTAGATATTGTCGGCTGTGGCATTGCCCGACGAGCGCTGGGGATGCAGTTGAGCGTAGACACTTCGCACATAATCGCGCATCTGGCGACTCCGCTCAAGGCCGAACAAGCGCGACATACGAGCACACACCTCAGCCTCCGATACCTTCAACTGCGCCGCACGCTCTACGACGCTCTGCATGTAGGCCACTGTCTCCATGTCCGCCTCGCGACCTTGCACCACAAATTCATCATGGACGTCGCTCATCAGGCGGCTGAATACACGGTCGTAATAATCACGATGCGCCAAGTCGGCAGGCACAGGCAAACGCAACTCCTGTTCAACGCCATCGCCCTTGGGATGCAGAGGCACGCGTACGCTCGACTTATCGTCCACCACAGCCGCCTGCGCATCTGGCACGAACAGCACCTGCGGGTCCATGCTCATCGTCAGACCATCGGCCAGGTGCAGATCATAGATCTGACCGATGCGCTGCGGGATGACATTCGCATAGATCACGCGCATCTGCCTCATCGCCAAGCGCATGAAATCCAAGTATGCCGTTGGTGTAGCCACCTGCTCGTCACGCGCCGGGCACACACGCACCAGCACCTTCATCGACATACCGCTCGAGCCTACAAAAGCCATCAGCGTCATCGGCAGCGTGCGAACGCCACGCAGCACGATCTCACGCTCCTCGTCCGAGAACACGTTCTGCACGTCCAGACATACAATGCCCGAGCCGCTACTATAGACATAGCCGCCCCCATCGTAGTCCAAGCGCGCCATCGGCAACAACTTAGGAATCGACTCCGAGATCGCATCATAGCCTACGCCCACACCGCGCATTACCGACAATTCAGCCCTCAGCGCAGCCAAAGCTGCTGTGTAATCGCCGCAAAACGCTGCCGCCGACGGCGAGTCGGCATCCGTAGTCGTTTCCGCCACCTTTTTCCCTCCCGTCCGAACGAGTTCCGCGACCTCAGCCGCAGATATCGGATAGTAGCTCGACCCCGCCTTGGGATCAAAGCGTTCCAGAGTCATAATCTCCTTTAAATGTGTAGTTCCTTTCATTGACAATTAGATTTAAAATTAGCTTTCATTTCACTCTGCAAAGGTACAACATTTTTCCGCAAAAAGCAAATTATTTCATAAGAAAATCACATAAAAACGCATCGGAAAAGCAAGAAAAACACAAAAGAAACCGCGAAAAGCGTTCTAAATCGTGCAATAAGTCATTCAACACACATAAAAAGACGTCTAAAAAGGCATAATTTGCCCAAATATTAACCTAAAACGCCTATTTTCAGCCCATTTTCGCCATATTTATGCTAATAAAAATCACTATTTCACTTCATCATCTTTTACATTTACAGTCATTTAAGCCGCTTTTAGTGAAAAATGGAATTTAAAAACATGCATGCGCGAGAGAAACAGCGCAAACACGGATGCGAGAACGAAACTCACCCTACCTTCACCATCGCATCACCGCCCACTTCCGCCCATCCCCAACCACATGCCCACCCATCCCCGCCCCCACGACCACTCGTCCCCGCTCTCACGAACATTCGCCCCCACCCCCACGACCATTCGAATCCGCCCTCACATCAAGCCACAACCGCCAACTTATCCAGATAAAACCACCAACACATATAGTCAAAACAGGTGGACCACCAAGGTGATCCACCCTACACGAGCGCTCGCATCGCCTTCCGCGGCCATTCACATCAGCCTTCACGGCCGCTCGCATCGACCTTCACGACCGCTCGCTACGACTCTCGCAACCGTTCGCACCGCACGTCTCGCCCATTTCACATCGCCTTCCGCTCCCCTTCACATCCCCTCATGCGCTCTTCGCATTCCCTCTCACGACCTACAAATTCATCCCCGCACATCACGCGCACCCGCGCGCAGCGCACGTACATTTTTTATTACCCTTCTCTCCAATATCACAAGAAAAAAAACATGCGAAAGTAACTTTTCAAGACAATTATGCGCCTCATTAGAAAATTGGTTGTATCTTTGTGGCCAGAATTTGGCATTACGGGAAGGGAATGCCTAAAACAAAGAGGTGCTTTGTACTGATCTTATCCACGCCCATCCTGCATATTCAACATTATAACAATTAATCACTTATGAATAGTTCAAATATCCTTTCGCTAGAATCTATGTTGCCGGCATCTGGAAATGCGTCACTGATTACAACTAGTACTTATGTCGGCATTGATTTTGGCACTTCAACGACCGTTATTTCTATTGCATCTCAGGTAAATGGCGAGAGAAAGATCAAAACTCTTCCTATAAAGCTTACTCAGATTTTGGAAGACGGAACAAAATATCAAAGTGAGAAGTTACCAAGTGTCATAGCATGGTTCAACGGCAAATTGCTTGTGGGCGAAGGAGCCTCTAATCTGAAATATACGCTCACAAAGGGCAAGAACATCTGGTTCTCGTTCAAGATGGAGATTGGCGAAGACCTCGGTGCGAAGTATTATAACAGCGAAGTTGGCGACATGCCAGGAGTGAAGATTCGCAACCCAAAGGATTGTGTCAGGGTTTTCTTTATGTACCTCAAAATGCTTATAACCAAATATTGTCAGGATAATGGGCTTTCAGAGAATATACATTATGCCGTCAGTATTCCTGCCTCTTTTGAAGCCAATCAGCGCAAAGAGTTGATGGAGGCTCTTGAGACCAATGGCATGACCATATCGAAACAATCGCTGATAGACGAGCCTAACGCTGCCTTCATAAGTTATGTGCATGATAGCGAAGACTCTGAGAAGCCCCTAATTATCAGTCCACACTATAACTCAAAGGTGCTGGTGTTCGACTTTGGCGGTGGTACTTGCGACATCTCCATTTTGGAGATAGGAAAGTCGGCCACGGGCCTTTATTCCAAGAACATTTCTATCTCAAAATTCACTAAACTTGGCGGTGATGATGTGGACAGGTATATCACATATAAGTACATCATGCCTCGCTTCTTTGCATACAATGACGTAAAGGCAGAGGATTTCCGCACCAAAGAAAGGCAATATATAGCCACCCAATTGTACAAAGTGTCTGAGAGGCTGAAAATCCTGATGAGCAGGCGAATAGCCAACCAGACGTACCAACTGGAAATACCAGAGCATTATAAGAACAGCACAGAACGTGAAACTATCAACGTCACGGTTACGGTAGACACCATGAAAGGAACTTTGACGCAGGGCAGTTTCTTCTTGACGGCAAAGGAACTGGCAGATACGATGCAGGTGTTCATGAAGAAATCGGGGCTGGCCACACAGATTAAAGGACAGGAAGACTACAACAACATCTTTATGCCCATCAACAGTGCCATCAAGAAAGCGAATGTGAATCGTGAAGAGATAGACTATGTTCTTCTGATTGGTGGTAGTGCCCAAAATCCGTTTATCCAAGAAGCACTTAAGAGCGAGTTTGAGGAATCACAAATTCTTGTTCCTCAGGATTTGCAGACACACGTTTCAAAAGGAGCTGCCATTCATTCGCTTTTGATGAACGGAATGAACAAGTGCATCATTCAGCCAATCACCAGTGAACCGATTCTTGTTATCACCAAAGACACACATCCGCGTGTAATTATGCCTGCTGGCTCAGTCATACCAAGTGATACATTTGTTATTGACGACCTTGTAACAGCACGTGACCACCAAGAAGTTGTAGAACTTCCCTTATGTGTGGGTAATCCAAACAAGATGCTTTTCAACATGAGAATTGAACTTCCAGTTCCAGTTCCAATGAATACGCCAGTTCAACTTGTTTGTGAGTTTACGGCTGATAAACTATTATTGGCACAAGCAAGTTGTATGGGCATCCAATGCAGGGTAGAACCCCAAAATCCTTTTGCCAACAAAGAACTGACAACAGAAGAACGGATTGTACTTGTTGCAGAAAGACAAGCAAACTTGGAGGCAGAACATAATCATGGAACACCTACCAAGAATGGATTGAGGAAACTTCGTGAAGCATACGAGAAAGCCGGTAATTCATTCAGAGCTGCTGAGACCCTGGAGCTTCAGACAGAACTATATCCAAGTCCAGACAATTACAATCACATTGGTGTTCTTTATTCCAATGCTGGTGTAGAAGATAAGGCTCTCGAATTTTACGAAAGAGCATATCAAAACAACCCTAATAGCTCGGCTATCAATTTCAACCTTGGCCACTCTTTGATGCACAAAGACCCGCAGAGAGCAAGACAATTGATTAATAAAGCATACGAAAAGAATCCCACGGACGGAGCTACAATGATTACTCTTGCCAAAATGGAGAGACGAGCAGGAAATAGGGGAAGAGCTAAAGAACTGGAAGAACAGGCTTATGACATGCTTTTGAGAAAATGGAAAGCAGAAACATTGGCCTCGCATGAATATAGTTGGCTGGCATCTTTAGCCTCAGATTTAGGACATCATGACATCGCTCGGCAGGTTCGCCAGTCACAGCAGGGATTAGAAGCAGAAAAGTATTATGATGACGAGAACTTGACGCGTACTCGTTCAAATGCGCTGGATAAATTATAAATACTAAATAATATGAGTTGGATAATTCCTGAAAACAAATTAGATCCTACACAAAAGATTATCATTGACGATAATCCTAAGCAGAATTTGTGCATTAAAGGAATAATAGGAACAGGAAAAACCATAGTATTATTTCACTTAATGCGCAAAGTTATGCTTTCGGAAATGAATACAAGGTGCATTTTACTTGCATTCAACAATTTGGCAGTAGAAAAGTACCGCTCAGCATGCGATGAACTAGGATTGAGAATAGAGGTAAATACCTATTATAAATTCAGAAAAAGCTCACAATCCTATGATTACATTTTTTGTGATAATGTCCAAAACATTTCCTGTAGTATACTTATTGAGATAAAGAACAGAGCAAAATTTGTCATTGTTACATTAGATCCTTACATAACACTTTTTCAAACTGATCCTTTAACGAATGAGCCAACTTTGGCAACAAATGATATTGAAGAGATTCTTCATCCCAAAATGTTTGAATTTGTTTTCTCTCACCATTGTGGTTTTGCTGTACAGCAATTATTGTTGAGAATGTTCAAAGTGAATCTTTTCCCTGTAAGGAAAGATGTAACTAAATTTGTTTCCCAAATTAGATTATGTAAGGCTCAAAATGAAGAGGAAGAGTTTCTTTACATTAATCGAGAAGCAAACAGGAGTTTAAGAGTTGGGTGTTCTACTGCAGTTCTAATGCCAACAAACAATATGGTTTTATCCTTTATACAAGGGTGGCTGTCATTAACAGACAAACAACCTTGGTCTATTCAAACTAACACTTGGGGGAAGACTGATTACTCTTCTCTTAATCGCTATTTGGAAAAAAACAATATTCCTATTCAATGTTTGGGAAATGGCTATGGGCATATAAATGATTGTGATAACAAAATTAGCATTTTAACTTATTACAGTTCTCAATGGTTAGATTTCGATAATGTTTTCATTCCATATATGAATACGAATATGTTTATCAATTCAAATGAACAAATAAGCAGAAGTGCTTTTATCTTAGCCATAACCAGTTGTCATAGAAATCTTTATATTACTTACAATGGTATGCCTCATAAGTACCTTGATGATATAGAGATAGGCTGTCACAAAATAGATATTAATGAGGCATTGACTACTACAACTGTAGGAAATATATTCACTAGTTTTTAATATCAAATAATATCTAATTATGAGTTGGATTGTTCCTGAAAACAAGTTAGACGCACAACAACGTGATTTTATCGACAATGTAGATATTACTCGCAAAAATGTGTGGATTAAAGGTTTTCCCGGCTCAGGGAAATCAGTGCTCCTTGCTCATACCATTAGGAAAATAAAAGTGAAAGATGGTAGAGCAAGTATATTGGTCGTGGTTTTCACTCATTCTTTAATCAAAATGTTTGAAGCCGCATTTGCAGAAATGGGATATCGAGTTGATGTAGTGACATTCTATGATTTCATGAAATCGTCAAGAAGTTACGATTACATATTGAGCGACGAAGTTCAGGACTTAACGCCCACTGTGCTGCGTGCTATGAACAGCAGAGCCAAGCATGTTGTCGTAGCAGGCGACTCAAATCAGTCGATTTACGACATGGATCCCAGATTCAGAGAGGAAACGGTTAGCCCGAGTCAAATTAACTCACTGCTTTCATCGCGAGATTTTGAGTTGGGCATTATCCACCGCCTCTCCAGTTCCATCATCAATGCAGTGCAGAAATTTCTTCCGAGACTGAACATCTTCAGTGCAAAGCGTGACCTGACGAAACAAACAACCCAAGTTCGTTTGTGCGAAGCCCATAGTAGCGAGGAGGAAGTGAAATACATTTTGAGAGAGGCAAAGAAAGCAGTAAATGTTGGGCAAACCGCAGGCGTTCTGATACCCACACAAGACAAGATACTCGATTTTATCCAGGCTGTAATCCAATTAGAAGGGAAACAGCCCTGGGAAGTACAGACGAACAACTGGGGAAGGACAGATTACTCAGCATTGAATCGCTACCTTGCATCCAAAGGAATTCCATTGCAATATGTGGGTAATGGATACGGTCAGTTCTCTGACAATTCCAATAAGATTTGCGTCATGACCTACCATAGTTCAAAAGGGCTTGATTTCGACAATGTCTTCCTTCCCTATCTCAACAACAGCCTGTTTATCGTATCGGACGAGACATTAAGCAAGACGCTGTTCATGGTAGCAATGACCCGTAGCCGAAACAATCTGTACTTAACATACAGCGGCTACAAACATGCGTATCTAAATAATTTTGCGGCAGACTGTAACAAGATTGACATACACGATGCCCTGAATGTTCAACAACAGAAATTTGATGGAGGCAGCGTTTTCGCTGGATTTTAATTTATGGCAAACTATTTAGCATTAATAAGAAAGGCAGATTTCGTAGATCTCTATAAGTACGGAAGTCTACATATCAACAAAGACTTGACGCGACAATTCACTTGCAGCGTGGAGGAACTGCCAAAAAAGGAGGCCATATTCAATGACCTAACCTATTTCGCAAATGCTTTTGACAGCACCTTCACTTACCTTTTTCTCCATTATGAGAATAATTTGGGTAGAATCAATGACATCAATATTGCCGATGTGCGAGGAATCTATCCTCTGGACAACGAGGCAAAGACCGAATTGTCGCTGTCTTTAGACCCACGCATCAAGATTAACGCTCCACTATGGCCAAATGCCGTTTTTGATCTACAGAAAAAGCAATCCATTCAGGACTGCAAGAATGGTGCGTCAAATATCTGGAAGATTTACAATATCCCTGAATCTATCGAAGAAATAGGGCAGATTGTCAATGATAAGATATTGACAGAGGTGGTGGATGAACTCTATGAAAACAGGCGCCCTTCAGGAAAGCTGCCTATTTGGGTGTATATCATGCGCTATGAGCGTCATGCTTTTTATCCCCCCAACACCATAGGTGCATTTATGGATGCCGTCAATGCCATCTTCAATTATATGGCAGGCCGCGAAGTAGATTCTGCTGAAATCGAATCGACGATGATCATGCAATTTCTCTCTTATTGCAATGAGCAGATGCCAAACATGCAATTCGATGACATTCTCCAGAAATTGAGCATACAGGCAGAGCCTAAAATTGTTCAGTTTGTAAAAACAGTAGACGAGCTAGAAAAAAACATCGATTTGCTAAAGGCTGCTTCCCTATTCTTTATATTTCGTAATCGCTATAAAGAGAGTTTCATATATGAGGAGAAATGGGAACAAGTCGGCAAGAAATATGGCAAGGAGTTCAGCGTGGCCTGCTACATGTTGGGCTGCATCCTAGGGCATGAGCACACTTACGATTGTATGTATGAGCATTTGCCATTGGCTATATTCAAGGAACAAAAAATCAATAATTTGATAGAAATTTCCAACGAAGAGAATCAGGTTAAAGAAGGCAAGAGTTCTGATGAATCCATTATCGAAGACACTTCAAAGGAAAGGTTGGTAGAAGAAACGTCTGCTATCTCTGGAGGATCCAAGATTGAAACATCGCCTGCCCCCCTAATGAATAACGGAACAGAACGAAAGATTAACACGAAAGTATTACCTCATTTCCCTTGTAAGATGGGTAAGCCAAAACGTGGTGGAGGCTTTGCGAAATCCCCCAAACCGAAAATGGTAGTTAATATGGATGAATACTTAAATTTAGAAAGCCAAGGCTGGAAAGAAATTAAAGAAGATAAGAAATTATGGTAGAATATACATATCAACAGAAGATTGCCATCATGCGAATTTTACTTGACATCATTCACGCTGATGGTATTATTGACGCAAGAGAGACTTTCTTTTTCGATAAGTTAAAGGAAGAATTCGGCCTTGCAGAAGAAGACCACGAAGTTGTCAAAAGCAAGAATTCACTTCTTGCCCTCACACAAATAAAATTACTTGATGAAGAGCAGAAGGAACATTTCGCAAAATTGATGGCTCAAATGATTATTGTTGACGAGGACATTAATGTCAACGAAGTAGCTATCTACAATGTGGTTTCTGAATCCTGTAGTATTGACAAAAAATTTATAAATTCCATAACAACAGAAGAATCAGAAAAATGTACTAAATCCTGATGGACAAATAATGATAATAAAATAGGCGTCTCTGATGACGTTGCCCCACCTCTTCCCATTCCTAACAGAGAAGTAAATGCTTTTATGCTGATGATAATGCTATAGCAGGAAAGTAGATTGGCATCTAAGCGGTAGTCAACAAGGATGATAACATGTAATGCAAGAGCGCGTTTCGGCTAGGGGCGCAACCGCTCAGCACAGAGGCCTATTCTCCGCCTCAAAAGAGATTGCGAAGCTTCTCTTTCCAGGTCTTGATGAGGGAGCCGGAGCGGCCTTCCTTCTGCACGAATTTGATTAAGAACTGGGAGGTGCGTTTGCCGATGACACTACTGCCGGCAGCAATGACAGCGGGTACGTTCACAAAGGCATCCTTCATTGCCTGACGCTTCACGGCACGCTTGTTCTGAATACCGCTCAATGCCTTGGAGCCCTGCTGGAGATAAGCACGGGTGATATAACCTATTCGCAAAGTCATCAAAGCATTGACGGTGCCATCCAAGGCCGCACTCACAACGACTCCAGGGATGCGTATACGCCGCAGGATGGAGTACAACGACATGCCTTCGGGATCGTCCACCATATCATTGAACTCCACATTGTCGGAATCCACATCCATCACATCATCGCCTACAGCATCGGACGCCGTATCCAGATCGCCAAAATCGAAAGGCGCCACGCTACCCGATATGGTCAGCGCCTCTGAGACGGCATAGGTGATTAAGGCCGTGGTCAGGATGCTGGCATACATGCGGAACAACTGCCTGTTTGTAGGTCGGAAACCAGAAGCACTAATGACATCGGATATCATCCTCAGATTGAGATACATGACGCTTATCGTATCAAAGCGACTATTCTGGGAAATGGCCGTTATCATGAAGACGGACTTAGCCCATTCGCGGATGCGCTGGTTGATGCCCAAGACGCCAAGTTCACGACTACCCTTGAAACGCAGTTCCAGTTCCTCCTTAATAATCCCCCTCAGCCGAGTGGCATCATCCATTGCATCTGTCAGCTTTTGCCGCAACTGCTGCTGATGCTCAGCACGTAAGTTCAAGCGATGTTCGTCGTCGGGATGTTCATTGTCTGCTGAGATATAGTCGCAATGCTTCACCAACTGCTGCCCAAGGTCATTCAACTGCACCGCAGTCAACTCATCCTGAACGTTTAGCACGGGGAACTGCGGAGCCCTATGTATCCTCACGAACGGCCATACGATATAATAGATAGCGATCAGAAGAAGCAGTCCGTAGAACACATACTCCGTCCACCAAAGGTGGGTCACCGCTCCCAACTTCTCACCAATGATGATGATGTTTCCCGTCACCATCAGCGCCAGGATGCCAAGAAAAATGCCAACTATGATAAAAAGATTGCGCCTCATGATTCTTGAAACGGGTTATGACTTTGGAATCGGTTAATGCCGTATTCCCGCCGCAAAGATAGTGTTTTATTGGAAAAGCGCGCTTCTTTTATCCAGTTTGTTTTGCAAAATCAGTAAAAAAGATGTCTGACAGACGAAAAGGGCGTCATTCAACTGAAGTCATTTGAGACATACCGGTAATTAGTTGCCAGTCTTAGGCGTGACGTTATTCGACGTGCCACCCGTGAGTGTTGCCCCTGTCGTATAGGCTCCTTCCCACAGCGATGTAACGGGATTACTGATGGACGAACTGCCGACGACAATGCTTGCAGAGGAACTACCCGACAATGACGGACTACTCATGAGAACAGTGGCCTGGCTGGTCGTTTGCGGAATGCGATAAGAACAGATGACACCGCCGGAGCTGTTCTTCAGGCTGAGGTAGGTGCCAGCAGTGAGGGTCGCCGATGACAACGAGACGTAAGCCTGAGCTGCCTTTGTGGGCATACCGCCACCTCCCTGAGTCATACCGCCGCCCGGGAAACCGCCACCTCCCTGCGAGCCACCCGTGCCGATGACTGTTCCCCCATTGAGGATGAAAGCGGCATTATCACAGTCGAAACCTTCCTCGGGACTATTGGCACCCGAAGCGATTACAACACCATTATTGATGACTATGCCCGTAGTGCCGTCATTGGAGTCGATAGCATCATTATTGGAGGCATGCGCCCATACATTTCCGTTGTTAATCGTGATGGTCGAGGTCGCATTGATGGCGTCATCGTAGGCATCACTCTCCAGTGTGCCACCATGAACGGTTATCGTCGACTTACTCTCGAGACCCTCAGCTCCATTCGTTTTTGTACTCAGCCGGATGTTGCCGCCATAAACCTCAATGGGGCCCATGCACTTCACAGCCTTGCAGCTTCCGATGAAACCGCTGTCCATTGGACCGCCGCCTCCCCAAGGGTTGCCTCCGCCACCACTTGATTCGGAAGCCAGATAGCTACCCGTAGTGGAAATGATGAGTGTTGGTCCCTGCCCTGTTGCGGAGGCATCGCCAATCGTCAGACGAGCCCCTCCAGCACCACTGGCTGTGCTGGTACCGACCTTAATGCCCTTACCGCCACGAGCAGAACAGGTGATATGAATAGACCCGCCCTGCAGCAGCATGTCGCCATCGCTTTTGAAACCACGGCTGCCAACGCCTTCGGTATCGCTATTGCCCGTATAGGTGGCTCCGTCGCCCGTAAGGGTGATGTCGTAAGTGCCACCCGTCACGGTCAGCGAGCCATCAGTCGAGATGCCACGAGAAGCGCTGCCTGTCCCTTGTATGGTCACCTCGCCATCCGAACCCATAAATGTGGCGCATTTCATCGCAGCTGAGCAGCTCGGTTCGGTGCCCACTATCATATAACTGCCTCCTGCCGTATCGTGGATGCTTCCTCCACTCACAGCAATGGTGCCGTCTGCCTTGATGCCTTTGCTCATCGTGCCATGATGAACGAGGGTTAGTTCTCCTCCTGAAATCATGATGTTGCCATCTGCCTTCAGACAGAAGGCCTTGTATGTGTCGCCCTCCTCCGCCGACGACGAGGCGTTGGCATAGGTGCTTGTCACATTGTTTATTTTGTACGTGCGCGTGGAACCGCTCGTCGAATATTCGTTAGCGATGCTATAGAAGACATCCTTTCCCGTCATGTTAAGGCTTATGTCAGTCGTGCGGATTGTGTAGGTCGAACTGCCACCCCAACCACCGCCAGAGGTATAATCATCGCTCTTGATGTAATAGGTGCCACTGGTGGTTGAGCCAAAGTCATAATAGTAGAACGTGGTCGTAGTGCCATTGACGGTAAAACTCTTCTGGTTGCCGAGTGCCGAAACGAGAGTGCCGGAACCATCGTAGAGATACACATTCCTCCAAGCCGATTGCTGCTGCCCTCCAGGCTGAAAGCCTCCACCACTGGTGGCAGGGATCGACACGTAGAGACGATAACTGCTCGTGGTAGATGAGCCCGCCGAACTGAGGTCGAGCGTGCCTCCATCGCCGTTGGCGTTGATATGGAAGACGCCTTCCTGCAAATCGATATCACCCGTTGCATTAATGCCACGGCCGCCATCAGCGGTGCTATTGACCGTTATCGTACCGCCCGTCACAGTGACGCTGCCATCTGCCTTCAGGGCGGTACAGTAACTGGGGTCGTAAGTGGCCGTTCCATTGGTCGTCACCTCATTGACCAAGTAGCCACCGCTTTGGGTGACATCGATGGATCCATCCTGCACTACGATATCGGCATCGCTTTTCAGCGCCTTCACATCGCTGCCTGTACTGGAGACGGTGATACTGCCGCCTCCTATCGTCATGAGAGAGTCGCTCTTCAAAGCCGCAACATCGCTTCCTATAAGGGAGATATCAATGGTGCCACCGTTCAGAATGAGTTGCCCGTCTTGTTCACTTCCATCTAATTTGGCCTCAGCCTGTATGCCATCACCTGCCACATCGCGCATGACAATCGTTCCGCCATTCATCTGGAAATACTGCTCCGCATGAATGCCGTCACCCACTGCCCCTGCGACCGTGATGATGCCTGCGGTCTTCTTCACCTCCAAGTATTCCTTCGTGCTGATGGCGTGCTTCACATTACCTTGTACCGTAAGGGTTCCACCTTTACTGATCTCGAGATGCCCCCTGCAGAAGAGAGCGGCCTTACCCGTTGTCCCATCGGCAAGGCTATTGGTGGTTCCGTCAGCAAGTTGTAGGTTGATTCGCTTGCCGTCTTCGATATCGATGCACGTACCCCGCTGATTGGTAAGTGTGAGTCCATTCAAGACAAGAGTCGTCTTGAAGGAACCCATATAGGCAAACGAGCCATCGGCACAAGAGCCACTTAACGCCGTCACATATTCGTCAGTGAGGTTAGTATTGGTAACGGCGACGTCATTACCATTGATTGCTACTGTTACATAAGGTTCCCATGCGGAAGGCAGTTTGTAGGTAGGGCCATCTGTTCCGTAGTGAATAAAAAGCGTGTCGGCGCTCTCCTCCTCAAGTTCGTGTGCCTGTTCCGTACCCAAGAGGACGTTCACCAAAGCCGTTACATCAGCGATGGACAGCTTAGAGTCGCCATTCACGTCCACTAACCGACTATCATATTGGCCTTCTTTTCCAAGCAGGATGTTCACCAAAGCCGTAACATCAGCAATCGTAATCCGACCATCTTCATTGACATCGCCCACATATTTAGGGAATGCCAGCAGTACGCAAAAGCACAAAAACACGAAGGTTAAGAATCGTTTCATTATTCTTTCTTTTAAAATCGCCTGCAAAAGTAGGAATAATGCGGCATACGCAAAAATATTATCAACGAACAACCCCCTTTTTCATCATGAAAAGTGATTACAGATTGTATGAGAAGACGAGAAACACGCACAAGGAGGGACATACTCAGAAAGGCCCTCACCACAAGGGAGAGAGCCTTTCAGCAGAGCTTGCTAAATGAGATGTATTATCGGTCAACGCCTCATCTTCAGTGTCTGAACCGTACCATCAGGACGAGTGATAGAGATTACGTTGACACCCTTCTGCAGTTTCGTCAAGCGCTGACCGCTGAGGCTGTAGATTGTGACGTCGGAAGAACCAATGCCAACATTAGCAATGTCTGTCGGGAGGTCCTCACGCTCGATGCTGTAGATCTTCAGTTCACCGGAAGAAGCCGTTACGGGACCGACGCCCTTCACGGAGGCATTCTGACCTGCATAGACATAGACAAGCGTCTCCACGGAGACATTATAGGGGATTGACACTTTACGACGGCCATCCAATTGTTTCTCAATGGGGTCGTCATTGCCTATCTTCACTCTAAGCGTCATATCACCAGTCGCCTCTGCTGTGATTCTGATGTTGCCCTGACCGGCAGGAACCTTGAAGATGAAACCTGCGAAATGATCCATCAGGTCCTTATCGAAGAACTCCTTGCCCTCGATGGCCGCCATGTCCTCGTCGGAGGTGGAACTGGTGATGACGATGCAACCTTCGACCGGTTCGTAACGTCCCTTGTCATTGGGGATGTTGAAATACATATTGTCCGCAATAACACCACCGAGGTCCGTTTCTTCGGTTAGTTCGCTGTTCTCGCCAAAGTCCACTTCCTCACCCTTCTCCAAGGGATCGATGTCGGCAGGCTCCATCTCTACGATGTTAGTAAATCGTTTCCAACCATCGGTCGTTTCATACTTCGACTTGCATCCTGCAGGAACATAGAGGGTAGCAGTGGTCATGGTTCCATTCCAATCAACATCAAAGACATCGTCTTTGATCGCAGTCGGATTCCTATTATAAGAATAGACACTGCTTAATTTTTTACTTAAGAAAAGTTCACTTCCCAACTCAGGAGTATTCTCTGGAAGAATTACTGCCGTAAGATAATGACAATTCCAAAATGCCGCGAAATAAATGGCCTCCACTGTATTCGGTATCCGCAACGTGTCAAATCCACAACCGTCATAAGCACCATTACCAATGATCTTGACAGATGCAGGAAGTTCTAACGTTGTAATACCATATTGTCCATAAAAAGCTCCCATTCCTATTTCAGCAATACCATCGGGAACCACAGTCGTCCTGCAGCCATTAACAAGTGTCAGAGTCTCCTTTTCTATGATCGCGTTACACCTATTCCGTGAATCATAAACTTGGTTCTGCTCATCTACCGTAATAGATGTCAATCCCGTACAGTCACGGAAAGCCATTCCATTATTGCTAATATAAGTTACTGTCTTGGGAATGTGTAAAGATGTCAGACTACGGCATATTCCAAAGGCAGCATGTTCTATCCTCGCTAACCCCTCTGGCAATATCACATTCTTCAATGCATAATCGCCAAAGAAAGCTGCATCACCTATCCTTGTGATACTGGCTGGGAAAGAAATCTCTTGAAGGTTGGGACAATCATAAAAGCTATTATCTCCTATTTCTGTCAAACCCGTAAAATAGCTCAATTCATTAAACTTGGTTATGTCATTATTCTCGGAGAACACAGAGCCAAGGGTGGTCACCGCTGCTGCCTCCGATTCACTCAGTTCACCATCACCATTGGTGTCCCAATTCTCCACGCAGATAGCTTTGACGTTGGCATCGGCAAAGATGATATTATCATCAGCAAGGCCATTGATGTCTGTGAGGTATCCTGGATTGCTCGAACCGCCATCAATATGAGCGTATGTGTAATCTACTTGATTTTCATCATAAGCTGTCCCACGACCACCAACGAGCTTAGTACAACCTCCAAACGTCCCAGACCCATCTGTTACATTTACCGTACTCCAGCCATCTCCTGCATAGATGGTCTTTAATGCAACACACTGGCCAAACATAAGCCACATATCCGTCACTTTGCCCGTATCAAAACTGCTCATGTCAATGCTCGTCAAGTTAGAACATCCATAACACATCTGTCGCATAGTTTTCACATTGCTTGTGTTGAAGTTAGTAAGGTCGAGCGTAGTCAGAGCAGTAGATTCACGGAACATGTTACTCATATTTTCAACATTCCTCGTATCAAATGAGCTAAGATCAATCGACTTCAGATTAGGACAATTACTAAACATATAAGCCATACTCTGAACATTCCTTGTATCAAAATGGCTCAAATCAAGATCCGTCAAACCGCTGCAATGCTCGAACATGGAATGCATATACTTAACCTTATGGGTATCAAAATGGCTCAAGTCAAGGTTCGAAAGCTTTAGGCTGCCAAACATATAACTCATGCTTGTCACCTCGCTGGTATTAAGATATTCCAGCCCCTCTATAGATTCCAACTTTGAGTTGAACCAGTCAGAGGTCGACCTGACACGGACAGTCTCGAACGACTTATCAAATACGACTCTTGTACACCCACCAGTAGTCCATCTAAATTTTGGAGGACTAAATTGGCCTACTATCTCGTTCTGTTCTGTATTCGTCACATCCTCTCCACTCCAAACATCCGTGATGATCTGCCCGTCATAGGTACCACCTTTCTTCAGTTCTGTATTACTGCTCAAGAAGTAAAGCGTAGAGTTGTCTTTGCACCAGACAATATATGGTACCGAACTAGGTTCTTTTTCCCTCTCTACAATGTTTTGGAACTTATTCCAACCCTCTGTAGCTTCATAGAGGGCCTTCGTTCCAGCAGGGACGTAGAGGGTGACATCCTGTTGGAAGAATGTATCCTTTTTGCCCCAAGGATCAAAAGTCATCAACGGAATAGCAAATGGTTCTTCAATTTCTGAAATAATTGAAGACAAACATGATGCATAAAAGGCTTGGTTCTCAAGAGAGGTAATCGATTTTGGAATTGTGATTGAACTCAAAGACGAATTAAATCCAAAAGCATATTTAGCAATATGTGTCACAGACAAAGGAATACTGACAGAAGTCAGATTCCTACAATTATAATAAGCGTACGAACCTATTGTAGTTACCGTATTGGGTATCTTAGTCGCTTGAATACCTGCGATTAAAGTGTTAGATGATGTCTCAATGATTCCGTTGCAATCCTCACGTGAATCATACACTGTATTTGCAGCATCTACCACAATCTTTCTTAAACTCTCACAACTGGCAAAAGGTCCGCTTTGAATATTTTTCACGTTCTGAGGGATATAAATCTCACGAAGTGCAGAACATTCAGCAAACGCCCATTCATAGATATCAGTCAAGCCGGATGGCAACGTTATGGATTGAAGGCCCTCACAACCTGCGAATGCTCTATTGCCAATAATCTTCACATTATCTGGAATCAACGTATGGTTGGTTGCCACCACTAACATATCATTACGAACATCGATGACTGCATTGCAATTGTTCGGAGAACAATAAATGGGGTTTTCCTCGTCAACTGATATATAATCCAGGTTACACCAACCGAAAGCGGCAGCACCAATTCGCTGAACGTTTTTAGGTATAAAAATAGAGGTAAGTCTAGTACAATCAGCAAAAGCAAAATCACCAATGGAAGTAATGTTATCCGTAAGCCCCACAGAGGTTAAAGACGAGCAATCACGGAACGCCCCATAGGGTAACTCTTTCAACGATGGTGGGAAGGAAACAGATTGAAGGGAAGAACAGTTAGTAAGAGCAACCGTTGTAATTCCAGTGAAATAACGTAATTCATCGAAACTTTTAATGGTTTTATTTCCACTAAATGTACCACCTATATCAGACACGGCCGCGGCCTCGTCATAGCTAAGCTCACCATCACCATTGGTATCCCAGTTCTCCACGCAGATAGACTTTACATTTGCATCAGCGAAAGTGATGATATCATCAACATCCTCACCATCCTTCTCAACAATGTTCTGGAACTGTTTCCAACCCTCTGCCGCTTTATATTTGCCCTTGGTCCCAGCAGGCACGTAGAGAGCTGCTGTAGTATAAACCGAAAAAGTTGGATAGTTTGAGTCACTCATATAAGGAGGAGTGTTCGCATTACAGTAAATAGCATTAAGGTTACTGCAACCTTCGAAAGCCAATACGTCTATTTTAGTAAGTGTTGAAGGCAATACGAGCTTGGCCGCTTTCGTGCACCCACGGAAGGCATCGTATTCTACCTCTTTCAGGCCTTCGGGCAAGATGATCTCCGACAGGTTCTCGCAAGCGGCAAACGTCCATGGCCCAATCCTTTCTACAGAGCCAAGAAAAGCAATAGATGTCAAGCCCTGCATATAATAGAACGCAGACTCTTCGATGGTCGATACGCCATCGGGTATGGCGACTGAGGTCACGTCATCAAGTCTTGAGAAAGCATTCTTCCCGATTTCGGTTACAGTGTACTTACGACCTTGGTAGGTCACCGAGGATGGTATCGTCACGTGTCCCGAAACTGATCGACTTATACACCGATGCTCAAATGCTCCTACTCTAGCCGTTTGTTTCTCATCATTTATAACCTGGAAAAGCATATCAATACCCTCAGACGTTTTTGCTTCAAAAATGATATCACCTGTCTGATAAGCATTTATATCATTTCGAAGGCCATATATGTTATCAAGAACAGCTGGAATGAGTGCCTCACAATGATTGAGTTCTTCCATTGTCGTTGCGTTCACAACAGCCTCGAACAAAGATGATAATGATTTATTCACAGAGGCCCATTTTTCATAAAAATATGGGCATTCCTCTTGAGATATCTTTTCATCTAATTCCCTTTTAGATGTATCTAATTCCTTTTGCCCGTCTTCTATGAAATTCAAAAGGTCCAATTTCTTGGTATCAAGAGCGTCATCATAGAAAACCTCAAAATCAGGCGTAGCTGTAATCGTATTGACAGCATTCACTAAGACTGAAGGCATAAAGCTCATCAGCAAGAATGATAGCACGAACATGTACTTCATTCGAAAGGGATACAAAGTTTTCATATTAATGAATATTGAATGATGAACATTGAACAATGAATATTGAATAATGAACAATGAACAATGAGTAGTTATAACTAATCTTCCGTGAAATGGCTGGGACGCAACGAATGGGCTGTTTCGTTACGCCCCTGCCATGAATCTTTGTTGATTACTTCACCAAGACCTTCTTGCCTCCAACGATATTGACACCCTTCTGCGGCTTCGTCAAGCGCTGACCACTGAGGCTGTAGATGGTGACGTCGGAAGAACCAATGCCAACATTAGCGATGTCTGTCGGGAGGTCCTCACGCTCGATGCTGTAGATCTTCAGCTCACCGGAAGAAGCCGTTACGGGACCGACACCCTTCACGGAGGCATTCTGACCTGCATAGACGTAGATGAGCGTCTCAACAGAAACGTTGTAGGGAATCGACACTTTACGACGGCCATCCAATTGTTTCTCAATGGGGTCGTCATCGCCTATCTTCACTCTAAGCGTCATGTCGCCTGTCGTCTCTGCTGTGATTCTGATGTTGCCCTGACCGGCAGGAACCTTGAAGATGAAACCAGCGAAATGATCCATCAGGTCCTTATCGAAGAACTCCTTGCCCTCGATGGCCGCCATATCCTCATCGGAGGTGGAACTGGTGATGACGATGCAACCTTCGACCGGTTCGTAGCGCCCCTTGTCATTGGGGATGTTGAAATACATATTGTCCGCAATAACACCACCGAGGTCCGTTTCTTCGGTTAGTTCGCTGTTCTCGCCGAAGTCTACTTCCTCGCCCTTCTCCAAGGGGTCAATGTCGGCAGGCTCCATCTCTACAATATTAGCGAATTGATTCCAACCTTCAGTGGCCTCATAAAGGGCCTTAGTACCTGCAGGGACGTAGAGGGTGGCGGTTGTCACTGTTCCGTCCCAATCAAGCCAGAATGCTTTGTTTGAGACTGCCGTTGGATTCTCATCATATATGATAACTCTCTCCAGACCTGTACAGCTCCCAATAAGCAGATCAGCTATTCCTGGGCACCTCTCAAAAGTAATTTCCTCCAGACCAGTACATTCCTGAAAAGCCCATCCGTAGAGATAGTTTACACTACTGGGAATAGTAATTGAGGTCAAACTGCTACAACCCGCAAAAGCATAGTTACCGAACCAAGTTAAGGAGTTCGGGAATATTACCGAAGCTAAATTTGTACAGCCAGTGAAAGCTGACCACCCAATGCTCTGAACAGAGTTCGGGAAGTCCATGGTTGTAAGATGAGTGCAATGCCCGAAAGCAGACATTCCGATATGAGTCACCGAACCTGGAATCGCGTATGAAGAATCAGGCCTGCCCGCGGGATAGCAGACTAATGTGGTCATATCTTTCGTAAATAAGACGCCATCCAGGGATGCAAAATGGGTATTCCCTTCTTCAACCTCGATAGAGGTCAAACCGCTACAGAGCCAGAAGGCACTACCATCCATCTCAGCAATTGTAGACGGTATGGTCACTGTCGTTAAGCCGCTACATGCCTGGAAGGTATAACCTTCTATCTTCGTCACTGAATGCGGAATGGTAATAGAGGTTAGACCTGTACCAGAAAAAGCCATCTCTCCGATGGTCGTGACACTATTGGGGATGGTTATCGACGTCAGTTTTGCACAGTCCTGAAAAGCACCAGAGCCGATACTTGTCACGCTATTTGGGATAGATACATCCGCCAGTTTTTTACAATAATAAAACGCTTGTGACGAAATAGATTCTACGCCATCAGGAATACTCACAGAGGTAAGTTCAGTACAACCTGAGAACGCAATTCTGCCAACACTTATGACTTTGTAACCATTTGCGGTTGAAGGTATCGTGATCTGACCTGAAGTATATTTCGGAATAGCAGGTTTGTTGAGAGTTTCCGCTCCCACCTGACAGGTCTTGTCTTCAGCACTGAGAACCATAAATGTCATATCTATGCCCTCGACAGTTTTGGCCGTAAAGGTATCTCCATCATGTAATTCTTCTGCTTCCATCTCCACAATATTCTGGAACTTATTCCACCCTCCTGTAGCCTCATAGAGAGCCTTAGTGCCATAAGGGACATAGAGGGTAACATCACTAGGGAGTTCCCCAAAATCCACCTCAAATGGTTCTTTGATTTTAGACGTGACTTTCATCAATTTATGACATTGATTTAGAACATTCTTTTCAATGTTAGTAATCGTAGATGGAAAATCTATTTCCTCTAACTCCCAACATCCTCCAAAAGCATAATATTCAATAGATGTTACACCTTCAGGAATAATAAATGCTTGTATGTCGATGTTACAAAACGCAGCTTCTCCAATGATCTTAACATAGCTTGGAATAGAGGTGGACATAAAACCACTAATCAGTTTATTTGTTTTTGTCTCAATAAGTCCATTGCCATCTGAGTGATAGTCTTGATTGCCCTCTTCTACTGCTACCGTCGTCACTTTATTACAACCCATAAATGGATTCACCGTTATTTGTTTTACACATGATGGTATTACCACGCTTGTGAAATTACCTCCGTTGAAAGCACTACCATTAATCGTTTCCACGCTATTTGGTATTTTGAGCTCTGAGAGTCTCGTGCCTGCAAAAGTATTATATGCTATAGTCTTAATTCCTTCAGGAAGATTCACCGAAGTTATTTGATTACAATTTACAAATGCCTGATATCCTATTTCACGTACAGATGAGGGAATATCTGCTTTTTGAAGATTCCGACAGCCACAAAATGCATCATGCCTAATAACCTCTATTGATGAAGGCATTGTCACTTCGACTAATGATTCACAGTAATAGAATGCACATGTCCCGATAGCGATTACTTTGTAGCCATTAACAACTTCTGGGATAGTAATACTTCCAGTAGTAGACTTATCAATTGCGACCGCACCCCAAGAGCTATTATCGACTCCATCTCCCACCTGACAGGTCTTTTCAAGAACACTGATAACTTTATATGTTACCTCTACACCTTCTTCAGTCAGCCCTGTAAATGTATCGCCATCTTTCAGTCCTTCACCATCCATCTCCACTATATTCGCAAATGTATTCCATCCTTCCGTGGCCTCATAGAGCGCCTTGGTGCCGTAGGGAACATAGAGGGTGGCACCATCGTTGTAATCAAAAACACCGGATTGCAATACGAATGGTTCCTGAATACGAGAAATAATAGTTTTTAGATTACCGCAATGAAGGAATGAAGCATAGTTCATTTTGGTGATGCCTGCTCCAAGTGTAACTTTCTCAAGACTTGAACATCCCATAAATGCCTGATTGTTCAATGACGTTACGTTGTCGGGAATCACCACTTCAGTTAGACTACTGCATCCGTCAAAAGAGCAGAATCCGATAGAAGTTGCACTCTCAGGAATAGAGACTGATTTCAGACTAGAACAGCCATAAAAAGCCATATACGCTATACTCGTAACGCCTTCAGGTATCACAACAGACTCCAAACTCTTGCAGTCTTCAAAGGCATGGCCGCCAATGCTCTTAACGCTCTTCGGCAGCGGAATTTCCGTGAGGTTTTGGCAACCCATGAAGGCATCTTCTCCAATAGCAACAATATCCTCCGGAATAACCGTGTTCTGACAGCCAACCACAAGCGTGTTTGCAGAAGTGTAGATAATAGCATTACAATTGTTTCTGGAATCGTAGACAGGATTGCCATCTTCTACTGTAATAGACTTCAGGCCACTACACAATTCAAATGCGGTGTAACTGATTGACTGCACAGTTTTAGGGATAAACAAATTCTCCATTCCAGTGCATCCCTTGAATGCCATCCACCCGATAGAAACAACACCAGACGGAATCGAAGTCGTGTGACAACCTTGAATGAGACTGTTAGTTTGAGTTGATATAATAGCATTACTATTGTCACGAGCGTCAAAACGGGTATTCCCAGAAGCAACTTCAATCTTAATGAGATTAGGACATTCTCCATAAGGAACACTGCCAATACTCTGAACGCTTGCTGGAATAAGCACCGATGAAACAGCTGTTCCATAGAAGGCTGCAGAGCCTATCGATTTTAATGCGCCCGGCAAATTGATCTGTGCCAAACTCTCACAGCCACAGAATGCACGTTCCCCAATCTCAAGAACACCCGCAGGAACAATCACCGAAGTAATGCTTGGGCAATAATAGAACGCCTCATCACATATAGAAACCACGCGATAGCCATTTGCCGTCTCGGGAATTGTGACTTGACCCATTGTTGCCTTATCAATAGCTACAGGAGTCGCAAAATTGTTAGACTCGGGGCGCCAGACCTGACACGTTTTATCATCCTCACTGAGGACCTTGAACGTCATTTCAACGCCCTCAATGGTAGTGGCAGTGAAGGTCTGGGCTGCTTCAAACTCCTCTATCTTATACCTCAGTTCCTCCAGACGCTTTCTAATATCCATCACCATCATCTGCAAATCCTTCAGTTCTTCTATAGAGGTGACTTGGTCAAGCTGGTATCGGGCATAATCCAGATATTTAGCAATTTCATCAACTTGCTGATACAGTTCAGGGGCTTCGTCAGATGTCGCTTTTTCACTCAGCGCCTGATGGGAATCTTCAAGGACCTTCATGCACTCATAGATCATATTCATCAGGTCCTTCTTAGCCTCATCCAATTCATCATCACCATAAAGGAAAACGGGTGCGGGACTTGAAGACTCAGCAGCAAATGACGTAATGATAGTTGAAGGCATAAAGCTCATCAGCAAGAATGATAGCACGAACATGAACTTCATTCGAATGGGATAAAAAGTTTTCATATGAATGAATATTGAAGAACAATGAGTAGTTATAATTGGTCTTTCGTAAAATGGCAGGGACGCAACGAATGGGCTGCTTCGTTACGCCCCTACCATTAATCTTTGTCGATTATCTCACCAAGACTTTCTTGCCTTCGACGATGTTGACACCCTTCTGCGGCTTCGCTAAACGTTGACCACTGAGGCTGTAGATTGTGACATCGGAAGACCCAACGCCAACATTAGCAATGCCCGTCTGGAAGTCCTCACGCTCGATGCTGTAGATCCTCAGTTCACTAGAAGAAGCCGTCACGGGACCGACACCCTTCACTGAAGCATTCAGACCTGCATAGACGTAGATGAGCGTCTCCACAGAGACGTTATAGGGAATCGACACTTTACGACGGCCATCCAATTGTTTCTCAATGGGGTCGTCATCGCCTATCTTCACCCTAAGCGTCATATCACCAGTCGTCTCTGCAGTAATTCTGATGTTGCCCTGACCGGCAGGAACTTTGAAGATGAAACCTGCGAAATAATCCATCAGAGCCTTATCGAAGAACTCCTTGCCTTCGATGGCCGCCATGTCCTCATCGGAGGTGGAACTGGTAATGACGATGCAACCTTCGACCGGTTCGTAGCGTCCCTTGTCATTGGGGATATTGAAATACATATTGTCCGCAATAACTCCACCGAGGTCTGTTTCTTCAGTCAGTTCGCTGTTCTCGCCGAAGTCTACTTCCTCGCCCTCCTCCAAGGGCTCGATCTCAACAGACTCCATCTCCACGATATTCTGGAAATTGTTCCACCCTTCGGTGGCCTCATAGAGGTCCTTGGTGCCTAAGGGGACATAAAGTGTTGCCTGCTCGTAAACTGAATAAGAGAATGCATAATGATTAATCGCACAAGGCTTCATTATCTCAGAGATAATTGACATCAATTGGTAACAACCATCAAACGCATCCTCCTCAATTGCCGTTATCGAAGCAGGGAGAGTGATGGAGGAGAACGTACAATCGGCAAAGGCATCGCAATAAATGGTCTCAACGCCTGACGGTATCGTATTATCGGCTTTGGCCTGAGGGAAATAAAGCAAGGTCTTCAAGTCTTTGGTCATCAAGATTCCATTCACGGAGGCATAGACCTTATTTGACGCATCGACTTTCACTTCTGTAAGTGCAGAGCAACCGTTGAAGATATCTGCAAAGAGATCATCCTCAGCAATCAACTCACCAGTCTCTTCGTCTACGCGATCTGCATTCCCGAGATAGGCTACATTCTGGGGCAAAGTGATGGTCGTCAGTCTAGTACCTTCAAAAGCCTGCTCCCCTATCCGAACGAGCGACGTTGGCAGGACGATGGAGGACAAGGCACTCTCACTGAAAGCCTCTTCGCCAATGGAAGTCACACCCTCAGGCAAGGTTACAGATGAGAGATTCATACATTCCGCAAACGCTTTCTCGCCAATAAATGAGACCCCAGCAGGGATGTTGACCGCAGAAAGAGAAGTCTCCCTAAAAGCCTCTTCGCCAATGCCCGTGATTCGATAGCCTTTGGCCTCTTGAGGAATTGTCACTGTGCCCGTAGTGCAGACAGGGATGGCAGGAACATCCTCCCGACCGGAAGAGACGATGGCTGTCTTTGCAGACTCACTGATGACCTTAAATGTCATCTCGACACCTTCTGTTGTAGTAGACGTGAAGGTGTCGGCTGCCTCTACACTGGCTGAAGGGATGAGGCTCATCAGCAAGGATGATAGCACTAACATGAACTTCATTCGAATAGGATACATAGTTTTCATATTAATTATATTGATATCAAAGAGAAAAATATAGCATTAAAGCCAACATTTTTGAGATATTCTTTAAAGGCCTTATCGTGCATTCATTCGTTTTAAAGAGCATAGGATGTATTTCCCTAAATGCCGAGAATGATGTTGACGAGGGCTGTGACATCGGCGATGGTGATGGTGCCATCCCGGTTGACGTCTGTGACGCTGTAGTCGTAACTGTTCTCTGGGGCATCCTTGCCGAGGATGATGTTGACGAGGGCTGTGACATCGCCGATAGTGATGATGCCGTCACAGTTGACGTCACCTAGAATATTGGGGAGGGACAGCACAAAGGGTGCACTTGGTAGCCCCTTGACGTTGTTGGCTTCGAAAGTGACCGTCTCGGTCTCGACAGCCAGTTCGGTACCGAGGGACTTGCGATATGCCTTGAACGTTACGGTCTCACCAAAGGACACGTTGCTATGGATGCGGATGTAGCCGTAGAAGGACTCGCCGTTAGGGGCTGTCTGCAAGCGGGCTACGCCGCGGCACTCGTTGTCGACGAAAGCTGCCACCTCGTAGGCCGACAGGTTGACCGTCTTACCGCACGCACTGGCAAGGCTTATGTAGGCGGTCATATCATACTGAAAGGCCCGGTCGTCGCAGGACCAATGCGCACCTTGGGCGTATGTCCCCAATGGGAACATACACCAAAGCGCGAGGAGGAATATATTTGCTATTGTCTTCATAATCTGTACTCCTTTCTTACTTTACGTAACACTTGTGGCCATTGACGATATAGATGCCCTTGGGCAAGCGCCGCAGGGACTGCTGGGTAGCATCCTTGCTGATGAGTCTGCCATCCACGCCATAGACGGTCATAGGACCTGCATTCAGGCCAATGACATCAATATCGGTAGCCTCGCCCATCGTGAAGGCGTAAGGTGACTTCCGGCTTCCGACAACATCATTGCGGAATGTCAGCGTCTCATTAGCCGTTGCGAGTTCACCCGTAGTGGTATCTTCGATGATGAAAGAAATCTCCACTGGCTGCTCACCATAGACCGTCAGATAGTAGTTTGTGCCTACATAACGGCTCACGCCTCGCAATTCATCACCTGCAAAGGCATAAATCAGAGCCGTCCCGTCCATGGCCTCACCATTACGCGTCAGCGTAGCGGTAATATTCATCGTATTAGGATACTGATGGATATCGACATTGGCAGCGGGGGATGCGACTGGAGCAAGCTCCATATTACTGTGCTTGAAGCCTTTGACTCCTGCCTCATCTTTCTCCTCGAAGTCGAAAGCGAGTGTCTTGTCGGAGGCTGACTTGTACATATAACCAGCACCCGGTTCGAGCGTCGTCAGTGAACCCTGCCAACAGCCATCGGCATACTCGGCGAAGCCAGTCTGGGCCGTGATATAGTCGCCCTCCTCAGAGTTGATGAGAACATCGTCGACAGATTTCGTCTGCCAATAGGGATAGGCAATCCAGTTCCAGCCGCGCTTCACCGTCATCGGCGATGCCGCAAGATTGTAGAGATGGCCATTGAGAATGTGGATGTAAGCCGACGAGGCATTCACCTTGTAAGCCACCGCGGGTTCGAAAGCTGTGATGCCGCCGACCATACCATATTCTGGGTCGCGGATGAGTTCGTCGAACTGAGCGAGAACGCGACTCGAGGAGTTCGTGAGGACATCCACGGCTTGTGGCTCGCGCAAATAGCTGGACACCCAGTTCCATCCACGATTGAGCGACAGCTTCTGGTGGTAGATGTCACGGACGAAGTTGGCCTTGATGTCGAGTGCCTTGTCAAGCGTCAAGGTGAGCGTGGGATTGGTGCCTGCAGCAACGCCGTTCACCATCCAACCGGTAAAGACGTAGTCGGCATCAGGCTTAGCCGTGAGCGTGAGGAGATCACCATGCTGATAGTAGCCCATGGCTGTGCCTGACACCGTACCATTCTCAGACGCCACCTCCACGAGGTAGTTCTTCTTGGTGAAGTTCGCCACGACATCCATGTCACCTATTGCCTGAGCGGTGAACTCTGGATCGGTTGAGACGACCTCGCCGTTCAGCGTCCAATTAAGGAATTCGAATCCTTCGGCGGGCGTTGCCGTCAATGTGACGTCGGATCCGTATGCGGCCGTGCCGCTTACAGTGGGAGCACGCCGAGCCTTAACACCTGCACTTTCTGCACGTTGAATACTACCCGATTCCAATGGAAAGACCGACGTGAGCAACTGAACGAGACCACCACGATACAGAATCCATCCAACCTGCTTACCCGTCTTGCCCTGATAGCCTTCGTTATCGGTAATGTCGGATGTCTGAACAGTCAAGGTGTAGTAACCATTCGGACATTGCTCGGTCAGCGTCTTCAAATCAAGGACAAACGATTGATTGTTCTCCGTCGTAATACCAATCTGAGAGGCATCCTGCTTCGTGCCTTGCACGACGAAGGCGATGTCATCGGCCGTGAACGTGAGCGGATCGATCGGTTTGCTGAAGGTCACCGTGAGTTGATCTACGGGGTCTTCGGCAACTGTGTCCTCAGCGGGAACGACTGCGATGGATTCCACTTCGAGCAGTACTTCAGGTACCGGTTCGAAGGTAATCACGTAGGTCTCTGCTGATTGACTTGCAAAATCATCGATGAAATGCAGGCGGTTCTCATAGAGCGGATCCGAGCCATCACGCAGCGTGCGGTCGGTCTGCCAGAAGTTGTCCGCCGCCATCTCCTTGCCATCACTTTGGCGCACGATGCTCTGGATGGTGGCCATGCCATGAGTAGGATCAAGCAGATTGCCATAGTTCCAGCCCGTGCCCGAGGGGACGATGGTGAGCGTGCAGGTCGTGCTGGAGGTCTTCTCCACTGAACTTGATGCAGCCGTCGACACATCGGCCGTCTCGCCATCAGAGAAATAGAGCATATCGGGCAGGTCCTCGCTATCGGGCAAGTCATTGACCAAGAAAGCTCGCAACTGCTGCTCATTCGTTGATAGGTCAAAGCCGTGAACCAATTCGTGAATAGTCACCTGATCAAGGAGTGACAGGTCTTCGTTGCCGTAGCTGGTCACATGTGTGGCCTGAACGTCGTAGTCGGTGAAATGACCGAGCAGCGAACTCGTCAGCCACCACTGAGCATACATCTGCGAGTGAGCGGGAATCGTACCGAAGTTGTTGGTGATAGTCTGGCCGAACGATAAGGTGGCTGGCGCACCATTCACCTGCGAACTGATGAGCTCAAAGTTGACGTAAAGACCCTTCTGGTTGTCCACAATCTCAGGCTGCTGCGTCACCATCTTCACATCGGTGGCATCGCCATAGCCCTTATTATTGATAAGGAGTGCGAACTCTGCAGGCTTCACAGGCTCAACGACATCCATCGTCAGCGGATCGTCACCATAGACGTCGCGCTGCATGAAGTAAGTCAAATCAAGCTCTGGTGAAGGCTTCACGGTGAGAGTGACGGGACTCAGTTCACGGGTGACAACCGTACCTGAGAAAGGATCGAGATAACTCAAGCGTCCACCGAAGGTATAGTCCTGTGCCTCTGTCGGGGCGGCATATTTGCTCGGGATGAACAGAATTGTGGCCGTTCCATCACCATTGGCCGACAGCGTCCATCCATCAGTGAGATTTAGAGGTCCTTCAAATCCTTCCAAAGACTCAGCCCCCATATACATCTCTCGACTTGTGGCAAGGCTGCCATCGCTGGCATTACGAACCTCCAGTTGAAGGATGACATTTTCCATTGCTCCATCAGCGTTACCATTATGCACTTTGAGCGTGCCACGGAAGGCTTGACGAGTCATCGTCATCGTCTGGTTAAACTGCAAAGTAATGCTGGCACAGACGGTATTTGAACGCTCGCTGAGATCATCATAGGCGTTCTGATAGTATTTCTGAAGCACCTCCGATATCGTACCATCTTCGCCCTGCAGAATCGTTGATATATGCTGGTTCATTGACTGTTTCAAATCCTCGATGTGCTGCTGGTCGATACAATTGCCATTTGACGTAATTGGGAATTGATAAGCTGGAGCCTTCAGTTGGCTGGAAACAGTCTGTGCGTTCCTGATGGTATTGGCATACCTGACGAGGAACTGATGGAAAGCTTCATCACTAATATTCTCAGGACAGTATATATATATATTGGGATTGTCAACTGCCGTTTCGTCCTCCTTCACCCGTTCCATAGCCCATGAAAGAGACACCATCTGAGCATCGGTAAGCTGCAACCACTCGGGAGAACCGAAGAATTCCTCTTCCAACTCTTTTAAATCATACAAAAACTCTCTTGCCGCCTCTAGCTTGTCAAGGAACAACTTATAAGAATAAGGCAGTTGATTGAAACGAATACTGGTAACTTTTCGAGGAGCGTGCTGGCCACCCTCTTTGCCAGAATTATCGTTTCCTCCATTATCACCTCCTTCTTCTGGATTATGTCCATCATCTGGACCTTCATACTCGCAATCGCCGAAGGAATAGTGGAGAAGGTCAGCTATATCATCTGCCTTTTCTAATAGTTCATTAGTCGTCTGGACCGCGGCATTCTTTATGATAGCATCCTCGGTGGCACTCTTGGCTTCCGATAGGCCAGGGATATTATTCATGCTGTTGGCTAAGTCACCAGCGACCTTAATGCCAGCGCGTGTGGTCTTTTTTGTCTGTTCTCTGCCGAGTTTCTCTCCGTCAACCACCGTTTTCCATGTGGCTTCAAGAAGAGCTAAATAGTCTCCCTCTGATGCAATGTCGCCTTGTAGAGATCTATCAATCTCGCCCTTAATTCGCTCACTATCTTTGTTCTTATGAGGAGTGGAGGCCGCTTCATTGATTTCTATGTCCCAAAGATATTTGTCTGTTTCAACAATCTCTTCGGTTTTTTTCAAATCATCATAAAACTCCTTGGTCTGATTCCAATGATCTCTTACCGTTTCCATGTTCTCTTCGAACTTATCATACAAACAAGACAAGTCATCAAGATCATCTTTCATCTCAAAATATTCATCACAGAAACCCTTCAAATTCTTCAGGAAGACATCATCAGTAAATTGCCGGTTCGTATAAATTTGGTCTACTAACTTTCCACCATATGATTTCAAATCTTGATAGTCTTCACAGAGGTCCTGGATTACATTGGCTGCTACGTCATACGATTGAATAAGTTTCTCTGTGTATTTGCAGCCGGCAAGGCGATCATGCCAGTTGTCATTGTTTGAAACCGACATAGCACAATTAATGGCGTCCTTGGCTTCATCAACAACATGGAATAAAGGCCCTAGGCCAAACACCTTGGCTAGTGAAATGAACGCCGAATTGGAGCAAGGAGTACACTTGTACGGTTCACCTGTAGACACAGGCTTCACGTAATCGTAATTAATGGTAGTGAAATACTTACCAGGGGTGGGGCTACCAGCACCGCCACCAGCACCACCAAAGCCACCGAAACCGCCATAGCCTCCGCCACCAGTTACTCCACCCGAAGGCTTTTCCTCGCACTTGCCTACACTTATGCCAGTGGGATATTTGTGGAAGACGCTGTCTGTGCCACATTCATAGAACCAAGACAATGGGAACTGAGCATAACAGGGGTCATCATCGACAGGCTTTACAGTATTAGCATTCCTTTTTACCTTTGACGGGCCAGTCGTTCCAGTGGTGTTGGTGACCTTGATAGGTATAAAAATGCTCTGCTGGGGAGCCAACTCAATGGATTCATCGACGAAGTCGAGTGGCTCATAAGTCAGCACATTGAAACCACTTGGCATGCCGAACTCCACGCCCTTGGCAGTAATGAGTCCTACATTGGTCAGTGCCACGTAGAACACAAGTGACTCGCCATCAGACAATTCCTTTGCAGGGATATAGTTGGGCATATTAACTAAAACAACAGGTGCAGGTACATTGGTTTCGTATTTTACGGTAGTAACGATGTCATAGACGTCCTCAACTGTGGTCTCCTCTACGTCCCAACTCACATTAATGGCGTCGTATGAGAGGTTAACTACCTTATACGTAGTCTTACCAGGATCTAGCAGAATGTTCGCCCGATAACTATTGTGCTTGGGATGTGTTACCAATAGGGTATAATAACCTTCAGGCAAAGTCACATTGAAACAACCATTGACATCTGTAGTATCTTTAGCGATAACAGATCCTGTAGTGGGATGTAGAATGGTGACGGTAGCACCACAGACATGAGGCGCTTCATCAGTATAATAGGTATATTCATCGCATACATCTACCATCAAATCGCCATTAATCTCACTCACAGGTTCAATTCTGAACGGAATAGCTAGCCCATTGCCATTCTCACAGTTAATTGCAATCTGGCCTGTTATCGGAACATTCAGTTGCATATCGTCGGTCGGCACGAAGCGAATTACAATCTGCGTGGTGTCTCCTTGTTCAAGTGGAGCCATCTCCATAGGAGTAACACTTTGCATCCACTGCGGTAATGATAGTGAGATGGTTCCTGTGCTGCCCATACCGATATTTGCCACATTGAACATATAGTCTCGCGTGGTTCCTTTTGTCATCGTGGTATTGATTTGCTTCACGCTACAGTTCAACTGGGCTTCCACATTACGGGTATAATAGTAAATGGTCTTACTAAGTTCTGCACCTTCGTCCGTCGTAATGTTGAATTTGAAGGTCTGCCAATCATTACTAACGGCCAACTTGTGCCCAATTATCGTAAAATTAATGTTGACAGACTCACCGCCCTCAATGCGTTGTGGAGCATCAAACGTTATGCTGGCCCCGTCTGTATTATCAGCAACGGAGACAGAAAGTCCCGTCAATGGGAGTCGTCCAGGATTAACGATGGAGAACGAACCAGTGTAGGGTTGGTCTATGACATTGTAGAAAGTGGTAGGAGCAGACGACTTATGGCGCAGGCCATAAATGTCTACGTATGCCATCTCATCATACAAAGCTTCACCTGGATAGCATGCACCGATGCCAATGTGTCCCATTTGGAAACGGGAAGGCTTCCACACATAGCTAAACTCACCATCAGCGTCAGCAGTTACGCTTTGTGTGAAACGCTGCCCGTCAGCAAGAAGATAAAGTACCACGGAAGTATTGTCGTCACCTTCCCAAGTGGTGCCGTTTGCTCGTGCAAGTTGTCCACTGATGGTCACGCTATCACCATAAAGCAGGGTATTCTTGTCTACATTCACTGTTGCAGTGAATAAGGCACGAGCCATCACCGAAGCTGTGGCTGAAGTGTTGTTAGCATAAAGAAGCTCTTGTGTTGTCTTGTCCTCATTCACCTTGGCAAAGATAGTGAAGTTCCCTACTTGATCTGAGGCCTTCACATTACACGTCAGGACGATACTCTCGCCAGGAGCGATGGACTGTGGAGTTGTCAGCGTTGCTGTTTGTCGCGAATTCTGATAAATGTTAATAGGTATGCCAGCAGGGAAATTGATGACACCAATGTTCTCAATGGTAATACGAGCCTGCAACCAGTCGTTCACCGTTACGCCATTCTCACCAATGATATCACCGTCTTTCGTAAGTAGCTGTAACGAACTAACGATAGCATCGGGTAACGTCTGATCACTGACCATTACCCAGCATGTGCCATTGCTATGGCCATCGGACTGGGCTATGAAAGATATTGTGTTGCTATCACCCTGATTCATATTTGGAAGAGCCTTAACTGCAACCGTTATAGTACGTTCTCCTGCAGGGATGACAACATTATGAGAATAATTCAATCCATCGTCATAATTACTCGTGACGTTGACGGTCAATGGGTCTGTTACAGGGGTATTTCTACTGATTGTCAGCACAGTGCCCTCTTCAGAGCCCTCCAGTATCATGGAGCGGCTTGAAGTCAGCGTGAGCGACGGGCCATCATTGTCCACAATATGAACGGTTTGGCTAACCACACCTGCATCCTCACCACTTGCACTGCAGCTACATGACTGTATGTAAACGGCAGCTGTAATGTTGACATCACGATCACCATCCACTATGAGGTTGTCATTGATACCAATTGTAAACTCTACTTCTTCAACGCCTTTAGGCATGGAGATGGAAGAGAACTGACCATAGTTAATGTCTTTCGACTCTGAGTCATCACTGAGCCTGACCGTGATATCCTTATCTGTGTTCGTCGTTCTACGCAACACAGCGATCATAGCAACAGGGCCAGCACTTTCTGTATGTGTCGTAGGCGTCAACGAAAGACTAATTGCCGGGACATCGTTATCATAGAGAATCGTAACAGCTTTAGCCGCAACATAACCATCAGCTGCTACCGTGAACTCGGGTGACACCGTTGTTGAAGGTTGATCGTCATCCTTGACATGGGTCACTAATTGAGCCGTTGTCTTTCCTGCACGCAGGAAAACACCCGTAGGTAATTCGAACCGCTTGGCAAAATCACACGTTAGATGAAGTAAGACATCAGACAAAGGTGCACGTTGAGCGGTAACTGTGAAAATGATAGAATCGCCTTCATTCACCACATTGGTGTTGGCGCTCAGAGACAAAGTGGGGAACTCGTCGTCAATGACCATCAAAGTGTGCTGAACGGCAGAATAGCCGTTGCCACCAACAGAGATATTCACGATGGAATCATTGTCAAGGACTTCGTTGTTGACAATATTGAAATAGACAATTTCCCTTGCTTGATTTGCAGGGATAGTAATCTCCGCAGGGACCGGCACTCGGCTATCCGATGTGGCCGTGATAGGGAAGGTCTGGGCAGCACTACATCGTCCGCTACGTGTCACTTTGAGCGAAACACGCGTATTACGGTTCTCATCAACGCGGGTCGGTGAGAGGTCGAAGGTCAAGACCTTATTGATGGTCAACAGGTTGTTGCCCTGCTGAGTATTATTGCCTTGTGCAGATGCAGGCTCTCCAGTCTTGCTATCAGGTACGATGCGCACTTGCAGTCGGGCTTGTCCGTCCATACCGAGCAAAGCTGGGATGGCAATTTCCGCCTGACGGCTCACTACACCACTCGGACCAAGAATCTCATCATAATGGGTGGTGGAAAGAGATTTGCTCTGCGAGCCATCCTCACTAACAAGTGAGATCTGCTCGCCCCAACCTGCGCCTGTAGCGAGTTCGCCAACGTTCTGCACTTGCCATGAGACGACAATGTGATCACCAGGGGCGAACGTCTGTTTGTTGCAAGTGATGCTCTTCACAGTGAGGTCAGGCAGCTTGAGGATGTAGATTTTCCCGGCAGAAACGCTCGTCAACACGTTTTCGCCCGTGCTCTTGCCGAGGACTGCTTTCTCTACTACGATAGGATATTCGCTACCTTCGGGGAAGGACGAAGGAATGTTGATGGGCAAATACATCACAGTGCCCGATTGGCCGCGAAGGGGCAAGTTCTGAGTGGAGTGGAGCAACACGCGGTAAGCACCGCTGCTTACTTTAGTCACGGTGACGGAATGTCCATCAGAGCGATTGGACATCGTGCCAACGGCATTGGCTGTTACACCACTTGGCAACGTGATGTCAAACTGTGCGCCCACTATTTCATCGGTGTTCTCGATGGCAATGGGAAGCTGCACATTACCCGTTTGCGTTCTCATATCAGGCACCATCAGGACATTACGCTGCTGCGCCTTCATGCTCATGGCACACATTGCCACGAACATCGTCAGGAATATATATCGAACTGTTTTCATATTTCGATGGAAATTATTGGTTTCATTTCTTCACAACCTTACGCCCGTTCTGGATGTATAGGCCCTTGGGCATATAGCTATTCTTGCTAATCTTACGGCCTTGCATGTCGTAAATAGCCTCCGTGGCGGCAGACTGACGGGCAATATCATCTAAAGCCGTCGGTAAGCCCTGTTGATTTGCCTTGACACTGATGGCATTAGCCTCGCTGTCGGCCAACCTTGCGCTGACTACTGAAGCGGAAGCCTCGTCCAACTTAGCGATTATGCTCACACCGACAGGCAACACAGCATCAGCAAGCGAATAACCGATGATGCGAACACCTGAAGCGACATTCTTCATTGAGCATGTGATACCGCTTTGGATTAAATCTGCAGACGGTCTCACCTCATCGATACCACTAACGATAATATCAAAGGCCGCAACGGGGGTTTCAGTGCTTAGCATGAGGTAACCATCCTCAACGAAGAGATAGGCTTCAGAAGAGGCGTTCACGCTTGGAGCATGGTGCTTGACAGAGCCTTCTATGACGGGTTGCTCCGTCTCCATCAACAGATTGATTTGGCGGATGATGTCCTGAACGTTGATGACATCGTCTACCCAAAGGTTGGCGGCCGTGAAGTTGTATGGACGCGACTGATACTTCTCCATGATGTAATTGATGTTCGTCTGGAGGTCGAGGACATCCAATGTGCCGTCGAAATTGGCATCGCCATCATCGAAGGTGAACCGCAGGCTGAAGGTAGAGCCTGCGGCATCGCCATAGGTGCTGGTGCAAGCCATGACGGCATTCTTCTCTCCTTGATAGATGTAACTGGAGCGCGATGTCACCTGGAGCGTTCCATTGTTCTCTGAGAGCGTGAAACTATAGCCTTCACCGATAACGTTGAAAGCGAAATGGGAGGTTGCGCCACCTGCGCTATTCTGATAGCAAAGAATAGAAGGCAGTTGCGCCAGCACCAAGGAGGCATCGTTATTGCCGATATTGACATTAACGACCTGATCGAGTTGCTGATTACGGATGTTCAGCGTCTTGCCTTGCGGCACAGTGCCCTGAATGGAGGACAGTTTGTTGCCGGAGAGGTTGAAGGAGGATGTCTTCTCAAGTGCGAACAATGCCGTTGGCACTGAGCCCGTCAATCCCCTACCATTAAGTTGGACAGCCGTGACACGCCCCTCGGTATTGGTGATGCCATCAAGCGATAGCTGTTCTGCATTAAGGTTCCAACGGTTCTCCCAGGCGGGCTGGCTTCCCATCTGCTGGAGAGCCTCTCTGAGAATAGTCAGATCTGACGCTGAAAAATGGAACTTCCAATAGTTGACAATATCACTGATCTGATTGTCGATGTTCTGATAGCGGCTGGCGACGGCGTTTCCGTCATTGATTCCTTGCTGAAGTTCATCGGCCAAATCCGTAAGGGAATGGGCCAGAGGCGAACTGGCATCCTGTACTGAATTCAAACGCGCGAGCACCTTATTTACTGATAGCTGATAAGACTCGTAGGCAGCAACAGAGGCAAGCACATCGTTGTATTTATTTTGCAGGATGGTCTTCTCCTCGAGACATTCTGAGGAATGGGCGAGAGAATAGATATCCGTCTCGGTCATCTCGATGGCATGCTCTAGTTCAGCCATAAAGGAAGAAAGGACAGCTTGCTCACAAGGGCCGAAAGTGACATCCTCGTACAAAGCTAACATCTCCTTCAGTGAAGCTACGCCCGGCGATTCCTTCAATTCAGATACATAATAGATGTAGAAATTGTCGGCAGCAATCCAATTGGCTGTCGAACTGATGGTCTTGAGGCCGAAATCAAGCGACTCTGCATGATCGTTGATGAAGTCGACCTCGAAGTGCTCAGGCAGGCCATTGCCCGTATGAATCTCTGTTGCCGTCTCAATCTGGCCAGATGATATATATATGTACGCACCCGTGACGGGATTCTTGCTCGAATCATATTGGTTGACGGCTATGGCGTCCGTGGTAAGGCGGTACCAACCCACTGGAAGTCCAGACAGCGTCTGATAGAGTTTTCCATCACCGATAACGCGCGAACCACTGTTATCCTGCCATGCTTCCATGAAGTGCTGAATTCTGACACTGCCATTCACATAAGCATCGCCCACGGCCGATGAGACACCACTGCCGTTATATGCATTAGGCATATAGCCTATATTCGTGGCCGTCTCACCCTTGACAAATGTACACATCCATCCTGGCAAGACTCCCATCATAGGCTCGCCTCCTTCTTCGAAATCAGGATTCTCCAAAAGGAAGGTGATGTCGAGTGGATGCCCTTCTGCTGGTGCTACCACGGCAAGGAGTGTCAATAAAGCCTCCCGCATCGTAGCCTTAGCCTCCGAGGAGGCCTCGACCAGTGCATCAGTCGAAGTGGTAGCCTCGACTAATTCGTTGGCCGACGTCATCGCCTGCTGATAGGCTGCCAATGCTCCTTCCTCACGCTCCTCAAGGCCATCTGTATCGAGAACCGTCTCAAAATCCTGTGCTAGCGCCAAATAACGACTATATGCCTCACGTATCTCTGTCGAGGCATACTGTTCGACCGCTGCATTGATGGCGTTGACTGCAGCATTGTATTGGGCTATTTTGGCCCATTCTTGATCGTTGGCTACCACGACGGACTGCAAAGCCTCATTGGCAGCACGAGGGATGAGGCCCTCCACTGATTCAGCCTGAGCAACTGCGGCTGACAACATCTCTTCGTAGATGCTTCTGTCTGGTATCTCAAGAGCCCGAAGAACGCTTCCCTCATCATAGTGACCAGAAGCACTGCTCCAGATTTGCAAGGGACCCGTAGTACTTCCGTATTGATTGACCCAATCTTCAGAATTCTTTCGGCGAATGGCAAATCCATCGCTATTATCGAAAGCCTCCCATGTAAATAAGCCCTCACGCATCACCACATTAGAGCCGTCGACAGCGAGGCTCTTCGAAGCACCTGCTGCTCGGTTGATGACGATAAAATTGTAAGGATTGCCCATGAAGGCCCACTGATTTGTTTCGTCCCAAAGTTCCTTATCAGCAGTTGGATGATAAGGCTCTGTTAAGTCCATCCCCACAAAATAATCGTAACGGATGGTCATATTGTACCACTTCGCATTCGCATAATTGTCAGAGAACTCAAACAGACCTCCCCATTCGGCGGTGAAGTTCACCACTCGGGTATTAGAGGCTATCGTTTCAACGTCTTGTGAGAACGAGACTAGGCCATTATTGAATTCTGAAGGAACGTCTATAGTCGTACCCACCTTCACGAAGGAAGACTTTGTTGCAATCGTCTGGCCGCCATAAACAAGATTCAAAGCCACCTCAATATATGATGGGTCTTCCTCAATTTGCCATACGAAATTCTCGGAAACCGCATACTCTGCAACAGGACCCGCTTCGCTGCTATTGACCGTCCAGAACGTCTTGGCTGCGAGCGCCCAATCATAGTCCCCACCATAGGCATTGGTAGAGCGGATTGCATAGCGACCTGCCTCGTTGAGGAAGAACACCTGTGCCTCCCACGTGTTACGTTGATAGGTGGTATGATTCCGAATATACCCAGAATGGAGGGTGACATTCCCCGATGACCCCATGTCAGGATTAGAGAAGAATGACTCATCGAGTTGGAACCCATATTCATATTCTTCACCTTCGACTTTATTGAAACCAAATGAAGCAATATCAGAAATAGAGGCAGAAAGAGTGCCCTCCTCAGTCAGATAGTACTTAGTACCTCCCACCTCGGTAAAGATACGATAGTGCATGCCATCACGTATGGCGGTCAAAGCGCGGTTGTAGGAGGCTTCGTCAACGGTGGCACCTACCTTCGCCGTCCAAGTCGTCCCATAGCGAGAGTAAATCGTCCACCCTTTCGCAAGGGCTGCTGCCACTTGAGCAGAAGTGCAAGCATTGCCATCCTCGAAAGAACTCAGGAAGTACAGTTTTCCCGCCGTGGCCGGAGGCAAACCTGAAATGAGTTCGTCCAACGCATAATCCTTGATCTTGTTGTCATAGCAGTAAAGCTGTGTGAATGCAGAATTCTCTGAAACGTATAGATTCGTTAGCTTATTTCCGCTGCAATCGATATAGGTGAGCGCCTCGTTATGAGTGAGATCCAACTCAGTCAGGGAGTTCCCAAAGCAAACGAGCGACTCCAAGTTAGGACAACCCGAGACATTGAGAGCATATAGGCTGTTGTTACTGCAGTCGAGGAACGTGAGATTGTCAGATTGCTGGAGGATGAGTGAAGTCAGTTGATTGTTGTTGCATGAAATCTCATACAAGGCTGTGTTGCGCGACAAGTCTAATGATATCAGTTGGTTGTTACTACAATAGAGGTACTCCAGGTTGGTGAAGTATTCGATGCCCACCAAACTCTGTATGTCCATGCCCTCGACGTCAATCTCGTCAATATTCTCTCTCTCATCGGCCGTCAGCAAGCCATCAGTACCATATGGCTCTCCAATTAGATACTCGCGGAAGGCATCATCGGGGAAATGGTTAGCATCAATGGGGATATCGCCCTCGTCATCTCCTATTCTCCTTACGAGCGTGAGGCGGAATTCGTCGGCCACAAACCATCGGGCTGCCATCGGCGTGATGGCATTCTTCACGCCAATGCGGAGCATGCCATTAGTGACCATAATCGGTTCGGTGGTATAGGCTGTGAGTGTCGTGCCGTCTTCATCAACGAAGGCTATTACCTCGTTAGCTCCACTCGCGGCATAGACACCGGCAGTCGGTGAAAACACCGTGTAGCTGCCACCCTCATCATTTAATGAATTGTACATAAGGGCAGAAACCGTATAGTAGCCTTCGGGCAGGCCTGTTATTTCTTGATGGTAATCGAAAGAGGCCTCTTCTCGGTTATAAGTATCACCAGCCCAATACTCGAACTTGTCACTCCCGAGCATGGGACCATTGCCCCCATAAGGTATCTCGCAAGTCCATCCGCTCTCGCCATCGACGTCAGGGTTAATAATCACAAACGTGAAGTCAGAGTTGTTAGCCGTCTGGCATTTCACGAGGGCCGATAGCGCATTGGCTACCGTCGTCCTTGCCGTAGCAAAATCAGCCACAGTGCCCGCTTCGTAAGCGTCCTGCACGCTGGCCACGGCCACATCAAAAGTGGCAATAGCTGCGGCATCATCTACATTGCCCTTAATCTCTGCGACCTTCCCAAAGAGCGCAACGAGTGGGGCATAGTCAGCGATGGACTTTCTCGCTGCCGCAATGGCTTCCGTTAGGCTATTGATGGCCACGACCAACTCGGCACTGCTGTTGAACGTGCTTTCAGCGACAATGGCATCGCTCAGAGCTTGCCGCTCAGCAGCACCCATCTTGCCTGTGAGCGCATTAGCCTCGCCCACCAAAGCACGGTATTCGACGAGGTAGTCACTGAAACTGTATCTGTACAATTTCACGGGGCCAAGTGTACACCATGAGCAATAGGTGTCAATGTAGCCGCGGAAACCTAATGTAATCTCCTGTTGCGTCGCAACCGTGAAGTCGAAGGCATTGGAGAAATCGCCTTTCGAAAACGCATTGGCCGCTCGTAGCAAGTCTGAACTACCCACATATTTCCCCGAAGCACCAGTGATATCAGCCTGCTCGGCAGCGGTCAGTGCATGCACAAACTGCTGTTTATCACCAGCAAAGATATAAGCCTTGGTATTGGTGCCATTACCATTGCCCTCGCGGTAAAAGGCATTGACAGCTATGCGGTAGTCTCCAGCAGGCAGTATCACAGTCTGCGTGAAATGGAAAGAACGGGAAGACCCGATATTAGCACCAGCATTGGTTGACCAAGAATAATAGAACTCAACGGCTGGCACGTCCCCTCCTGTATTCCATGCGGTATAATCGTACCCATTATCGCCATAATCCCATCCCGATCCCTGCATTGAAAGGCCAGCGTTTTGCAAATACTGACCAGTAATGTCCTCTTGCGCCCCAGTTGTGAAAGCGACAAGCAAGAACATGACCGTCGAAAAGAGTTTCTGAAAGTGTTGCATCATAGATGTATTGCTTTTGGTAAATCAATTATAATCAAAAATGGAACTTAAACGGGGCAAAGATAACAATTAAATAAAAAAACCTATCACTTTTCAATAAAATTTTTATAAAAAAAGATAAAATATCAGGCTAAGAGGATGAGGGGTGAGGACAATTGTGGTCTCTAAACAATCTTTTTAGGGGGTTGCGGCGCTTTATGTGATGAATTTGGTTTATCTTTGCAGCGGAAATCTATACAAACTGTGTCCTTTGTAAGACTATTGTTTAAGGAATAATATGAAACGCATCATTATCTTATGCAGCCTATGCTGGTTGGTGGCAGCGATGGCGATGGCAGAGGAGGGCGGGAAGAAGCGGAAGCCCTGGCCTTATCGGATGTTGATGGGGCTGAAGGAGTTTGTGGACTCCTCTGCCGTGAGTGGCTTAGACCCACTGTATGTGGCACAGCCTAAGCTGCCGTGGTCAGCAGAGCTGCGCACGGACATCAACAACTCCGACCTCCACATGAAAGCTGCCGACCGCGACCTCGGCGATGGTACAATGTGGAGCGCCGTCACGCACAGCGGCCCCACGGTCAGCATAGGCGCGTGGGCGGGTTATCGCGGCTACGGATTCGGACTCTCGCGTGCCATCATAGGCAGCGACAGCAAGACGTTCTCCATCGGTGCCACAGGTGGCAGCTACGGCGTGAACCTGCGCATCAACAGCTACCGTTCCGGCAAGCCCGACATCAGTGCAAAAGGCGAGAACTATTCCGACCGGCTCGAATGGAGCACCGATGACCCTCTGCGCATGCGCTCGCTCTTCCTCGACGCATATTACATGTTCAACCGCAAGCGCTTCTCCTACGCAGCCGCCTACGACCAGTCGCTCCAGCAGCTGCGCTCTGCTGGTTCGTTGGTAGCAGGAGCTATGTATTACCACTCGCGCGTTGCCTTTGCCGACCCTCATAATTTCCTATTACAACTGTTGATGAACGACGTCGGCAAGTTCAAATTCACGCAGGCCAGCGTAGGTGCTGGCTACGCTTTCAACTGGGTACCGGCTCGGGGTTGGCTCATCAGCGCCATGGCGGTACCGATGCTGACGTTCTACAACCGCATCACCGTCTGCACCTACGACCTCGACATCAGCGACGACATGAAAGAGTACCACCTTGTGCAGACCGGCGAGGAGCACATCAACAACCGCGTCAGCTGGAACTTCGACACGCGTCTGGCCATCAGCTACCAATGGCGACGCTACTACCTGCGCGCCTACAGCCACTACAACCACTTCCGCTACCACAATGCCAGCGACCATGGCCACACCTCCTACTGGACGGTCTACGCAGCCTTCGGTGTCCGCTTCTGAACTTCGTTTCCGTATCCCACTTAACCCCTCATATACACGAAGAGGGAGAGCCTGAGCCCTCCCTCTCGCATAGTCTAATTCGTCAGTCCGCTTTTACAGACCGAGCTTCTTCTTGGCAGCAGCGGCAGCATCGTCGATGGCCTTGTTGGCGGCATCGGTAGCCTGCTGCTTAGCATTCTCCTTCACTTCTTCGGCCTTAGCCTTAGCAGCTTCCTTGACAGCCTCGGGAGCAGCCTCAACGGCAGCCTTGGCAGCGTCGGCAGCAGCAGCGGCATCAGCGGCAGCCTGCGAGCCCTCGGTGATAGCCTCACCAGCAGCAGCCTTGACAGCATCCATCACGCTCTCGCCTTTGGCGATTGCGTTGATAGCTGAAGTAAGGGCAGCGCTCTTCACGCCCGACACAGCCTGCGTTGCGGTCTCAACAATGTCTGAGGGGATGCCTTCGACCTTGGAGAGAGCTTCGGTAATGACAGCCGAAGCGCCAATCTCCTTCAGTTTAGCAGCATTCTCGGCGATGAAGTTGCTGATGACGGCGGTGTAGGTCTCAACGCCCTCGGTGTCACCCTTCGAGAGGAACTTGGACACCGTCTCAGCGATGGTGGCACCAATGCTCTTGATCTGCTCGGGATCGGCTTTCTGGATCTGTTCCTGAAGCAGAGCGACGACCTGATCGGCTGCGCCCTGGGGGCAAGCCTTCTCGCAGCATTCCGTGGAATCGCAGGCGAGGGAGTCGAGTTCAGCTGTGTTACTGGCTGTCTTGCTGCCGCAAGAAGCAAAACTCATGGCAACAGCGGCCATGACAAATGCAAAGATTTTCTTCATTTTCGCTTTTCGTTTTAAGTGGTTAATAAACTTTTTCTTATCTATAAATTCCCTCATTGGGAGAGGGGCCTAAAATGGCCTATTGCGGGGCAAATGTAAGCGAAAAGCGTGAATTTGATGCAAGATTTGTGCAAAAAAGTGTGAAGATGATTATTTTTTGGTATCTTTGCCGCGCAATGAACCGATTTTATCTTTTCATAAGCGTTTTTATGTGCTCGTTGACGGCCTTAGCAGAGGATACGGATACGAACACGGTTCGTGATTTATTAGCTGAGACCGAAGTAGCATTTGAGGTATCTGGGACAGCTTCTACAGGCGACTATGCCCCATTGTGGCTGACCAGCAACCGCTACGGGTTAGCCAGCGTAGAACCGTTCTCTACATACGAACGTGTACTCGCACAACGCCTCATCGAGCAGGACGATGCTCGCCGATGGGGCATCGGCTATGGTGTGGACGCGGCTATTGCCTTTGGCCACACTCGCCATTTTGTGCTGGAGCAAGCCTACGTGGAGGGGCGTTACCGCAAGGTCAAACTCACACTCGGCGCCAAGCAACAACCCGTGGAGACTAAGGACATCGAACTGACCAGCGGCGGCCTAAGCATAGGTGCCAACGCACGCCCTATCCCACAAGTGCGTATGGACATCGACTGGTTCGCGATGCCCGGTACACGCGGCTGGTGGCAATGGAAATTGTACGGCAGCTACGGCATGATGACCGACGGCAGATGGCAGAAGGAATGGAACGACGGGACAGGCCGCTACACACGCCACGTCCTCTACCACGAGAAAGCGCTCTACTGGCGCTTCGGGCGTACCGATATACTACCGCTGACGTATGAGCTCGGCTTGCAGATGGCATCGCAATTCGGAGGTACAACATACTACGGCTCGAGCCGCGGCAACACCGAGATGCGTCATTCGACGAACCTGAAGGCCTTCTGGAATGCCCTTATCTGCCAAGGAAGCGATGAGACGGATGGCCTGAACCCCAACACCGCGGGCAATACGGTGGGTAGCTATGTAATGGCTCTCGCCTATCACGGAAATGGCTGGCAGGCACGCACCTACTGGGAACGAATGTTCGAAGACCAGTCGATGCTGACGGTGCAATACGGCATACGCGATATGCTCATTGGCGGTGAAGTGACACTGCCCCGCAATCGCTGCGTATCGAAGGTGGCCGTGGAGTACCTCACGAGCACCAACCAGAGCGGTGCCGTCTACCACGACCGTTCGCCCAACATCTACGACAAGATGAACGGACGCGACAACTATTATAACCACGGCCTCTACACAGGTTGGCAGAACTACGGTATAGCCATCGGCAACCCGCTGTTTACCTCGCCACTATACAATAAGGTGTTCGGGCATGAGGGCATCCTGCAGTTCTACAACAACCGCATTAAAGCCTGGCACGTTGCAGCCACGGGTGACCCTTCGCCTGAATGGCACTGGCGAGTGATGGCCACGCTCTCACGCAACTGGGGCACATACAACATTCCCTTCGATGACCGCTATCGGCAAGGCCACCTGCTCGGCGAAGTCACCTACCGCCCGCGTTGGGCCGATGGATGGCAGACGACTTTGGGCTTAGGGCTTGACCACGGACACATCATCGGCAACAGCACGGGAGCACAACTGACCATCTCGAAGAGACTGAAGATGAAGAAGTAGTGTGTAGAGTTAAGAGACAAAACAACAAGAAGTGAAAAATAGAAATTTCATCATAAGAATTGCATTAGTTGTAGCCTTATTGGCGACAGCTGGCAGCTGCGACAAGGTGCCCATCAACGGTCCCTTAGACGGCCAGTGGCAGCTGATGAGCATCGAGACGCCCGAAGGCACGCGACAGACGAAGACCTATCGGACCTACCTCTGCTTCCAGTTGCATCTCTCACAATGGTTCCGTCCTGGAAAGTCCAATATCTACGCCCATTTCACCCATAAGGGCGACAGCATTCATTTCTATGACTTTGCTCACGCGTCGGCTCAACGCAAGGAAGGCGACAACGACGAATGGGTGACGCCCGAAGAGATGGCGGCTGGTCTCATGGACGACTGGGGCTTGCACTCGACAGACATCACCTACCATGTCGGTGAGCTCAACCACTCCCGATTGATCCTAGAACGAGCCGACACGGTGCTGACCTTCCGCAAGTTCTGAGCGCTCTGCCCGACCCGTCGATACGGAACGGGCGCGAGTCTGCTCTACATCTCATGACATTCGAAGCTCATTATGAAAAGAAAACTCATTAAACTCTACGACATCATCCTCTGCACGGCCTTCGGCGCAGGTTTCTGGCCTTGGGGACCCGGCACGATGGGCGCGGTCGTAGGCGTCATCCTCTGGTGGCTGGCCTCATTGGTCCTCCCTTATAAGGTACTGATCATCGCCACAGTATTGGCCATAGCTGTCGTGACTGTAATATCCATTCCGAGCATCAACCGCCTGGAACGCAAATGGGGACCAGACCCAAGTCGCGTGGTCATTGACGAAGTGGTGGGCGTATGGGTATGCTTGCTACTCGTACCGAAGCCTATGCCGTGGGCCATGCCTTACTTCACGACGTGGTATTGGATCATTGCGGCCTTCGTACTCTTCCGCCTCCTTGACATCTTCAAGCCCCTCCCCTTCATCCGGCGTATGGAGCAGCTGCCACGCGGCCTCGGCGTAATGATGGACGACGTGGTGGCGGGTATCGTGGGAGCGCTGATCATGGCGTGTGCCCAATTGTGCATCCTCGAATTTCTCGTCCCATGAAACCATCATCCCACCCTACCCTCCTGCAGTTCATGAAGGCCCAGCTCTCTGCGTTGGCCGCGTCAGGCATAGACCTCGTCACGACAGCTCTGCTGTTCCGTCTGGCAGGCTTCTCTCCGTTCTGGAGTACGGTGGCCGGTGCGGTATGCGGAGGCATTGTCAACTGCGTCACCAACTACCACTGGACGTTTCCTGGCACCGACCGCTCCCGCCGCGGGATAGCTATGCGCTATTTCGTTGTCTGGGGCGGTAGCATCCTGCTGAACGCGTGGGGCGTCAAACTGGCTGTAGCATTACTGCCCCGTCACCCCGACACAACGCTCTCCGAGTTGATGCTGGCGCGCATCGTTGTGGCCGTGCTCGTGGCCGTGCTTTGGAACTTCAACCTCCAAAAACAGTGGGTGTATCAAATTAAGGAGGAGAGTTAACGAGTCCTTCGCGGAGCGAAGCAAGCAGAGTTCATACAGACGAGCTGAATAATTTGAGATTTGAATATTAAGATTTTGACAATAACAATATGACTTTCAAAGCATTTCGCGATGGCATCCAACACGGAGTATATCGCATCATCGATCCCGCCGTTCGGGCGCTTATCAAAGTGGGCGTGACCCCTAATATGATTACTACCCTAGGCCTTCTGGGCAACCTTCTGGCAGCCTTTCTGATTGTTCGCGCAGCCGAGACTGCATCGCTCTCGTTGCTGGGATGGGCAGGTTTTGCCATCATTGCGTTCTCCATTATGGATATGGTGGACGGCTATATGGCTCGTACAGGCCATCTCGAGAGTGAGTTCGGCGCTTTCTACGACTCAGTTCTCGACCGCTACTGTGAGCTCGCCACCCTCTCGGCTCTCGCCTATTATTTCATGCAGACAGGTCACCTGTATTTTGCACTCTGGACCTTCCTCGCGCTCATTGGCAGCATCATGGTCAGCTATATCCGCGCCCGTGCCGAAGGGCTTGGCAAGGAATGTAAGGTCGGACTTATGCAGAGACCTGAACGCGTAGTGGTCACGAGTCTTGGCTTGCTTCTCTGTGGCCTGCTCAACGGAATAGAAGGTTTCGATGCCCTATGGTGCGCAGCTGCCCCTATGATACTGATTGCCATCCTCGCTAACGGCACTGCCATTGCTCGCATTCTGCATGTGAGGAAACAGATGGACGGGAGAGGGAAGTGACCATATTGATGAAGATGAATATATAAATTATTGTCGCGTTACTTGGAAAAGACTATAAAGACATTAGCAAAGTTGGTGATGGCGCTATTGCCATTCATTTTATTTGGACTCATCTACGATTCCATGCGCTACTATCCGAACTATCTGTTCGGCGACATAGATATTCAAGGCATCTACGAGACGGAAAAGGCTCTGTTCGGCATAGACGATGGTGCTGCCCGACTGACGCCAAACGAATGGTGTACCCTCCATGCCACGGCCGCGGCCGATTTCCTGGCCGGAGTGTTTTATCTGTGTTGGGTTCCGTTGCCCGTGGCTTTCGGCTTCTACCTGTTCTTCAGCGGCCGCCGCGACCTGGCTTTCCGCTTTGCTGCAGGTTTCCTGTTTGTCAACCTCATCGGTTTCATCGGTTACTACATCCATCCTGCTGCCCCACCCTGGTACGTCCAGAAGTTCGGCTTCGAACCGCTCTTCGACACCGGCGGCGACACAGCAGGCCTCGTCCGCTTCGATGCGCTCGTGGGCTATCCTGTCTTCGGGAGCATCTACGTCAACAACTCTAACGTTTTCGCTGCCGTACCATCCCTGCACGCAGCCTACTGCCCCATCGCCTGTTTCTACGCCCTTCGTACGCATCAACTGCCCGTGTGGTCGGCGGTGCTGGCTATCGTCAGCCTCGGCATCTGGTGGACTGCGGTCTACAGCGGTCACCACTACACCATCGACGTACTCCTGGGCATCCTCACCACCATCATCGGACTCGCCCTCTACGAGGGATGGCTGACGCACACGCCGTGGTGGCAACGATTTTCAACGTGGTATGCACGTTTCTATCGCTAAAAAGGTGACAGATACACACCTCATTCCGAACTTTCGAACAACAATAGAGCCTTTTTGATTATTGGGAAAGAGCTTTTTGTTGAATTTATTTAAAAAAAGATGTCTTAATCATATTAAATGTGTACCTTTGCAAACGAATAAACAAACGAAATCAAAAATACTACACAATGAATCAAACAAACGTGAAGCCCGCTGAAGGTAAGTTGGGCATTCTTGTTGTCGGCAACGGTGCTGTCGCCACAACTTTCATGACAGGTGTTCTCATGACTCGCAAAGGACTGGCTAAGCCTGTCGGTTCCATGACTCAGTACGACAAGATCCGCATCGGACGCGGTGCCGACAAGAAGTACCTCCACTACAATGAGATTGTTCCTCTGGCCAAACTCGACGACATCGTCTTCGGTTGCTGGGATGTCTATCCCCAGAACGCTTACCAAAGCGCCATGTATGCCGAGGTTCTGAAAGAGAAGGACATCGAGCCCGTACGTGCCGAGTTGGAGCAGATTGTTCCCATGAAGGCTGCTTTCGACAAGAACTACGCCAAGCGCCTTGATGGCGACAACGTGAAGGCTGGCCTTACCCGTTGGGAGATGGTCGAAGCTCTGCGCGAAGACATCCGTAACTTCAAGGCCGAGAAGGGCTGCGACCGTATCGTCGTCCTGTGGGCTGCCTCCACTGAGATCTATGTTCCCGTCGACGAGAAGGTTCATTACCACCTCGCTGACCTCGAGGCTGCTATGAAGGCCGACGACCGCGAGCATATCGCTCCCTCCATGTGCTATGCCTATGCCGCTCTTGTCGAAGGTGCTCCTTTCATCATGGGCGCTCCCAACACGACAGTCGACTTCCCCGCTATGTGGGAGCTCGCCGAGAAGACGAAGATGCCTATTGCCGGCAAGGACTTCAAGACAGGTCAGACACTCGTCAAGAGTGGTTTCGCACCCATCATTGGCACTCGCTGCCTCGGACTGAGCGGCTGGTTCTCCACCAACATCCTCGGCAACCGCGACGGCCTCGTGCTCGACGAGCCCGCTAACTTCCGCACTAAGGAAGTGTCGAAGCTCTCCACCCTCGAGACCATCCTCAAGCCCGATGTGCAGCCCGACCTCTACGGCCATGGCAACGACGAGGACACGCAGTACTACCACAAGGTTCGCATCAACTACTATCCTCCCCGCAACGACAACAAGGAAGGTTGGGACAACATCGACATCTTCGGTTGGATGGGCTATCCCATGCAGATCAAGATCAACTTCCTCTGCCGCGATAGCATCCTCGCCGCTCCTCTCTGCCTCGACCTCTGCCTGCTCAGCGACCTCGCTGCACGCGCTGGCCGTTATGGCACACAACGCTTCCTCTCCTTCTTCCTCAAGAGCCCGATGCATGACTACACTCAGGGCGAAGAGGCCGTCAACCACCTCTATCAGCAGTACACTATGCTGAAGAATGCTCTCCGCGAGATGGGTGGCTACGAAGCCGACGAGGAGATTGATTAACGATAACGTTAACGGGAACGAAAACGAAAATGAAAACGTTCGCTCGTCGCTTGTGACGCTCCTATGAGCGAAGCGAGTCTGAAGAACGCTAACGAAAGCCAAGCGGGCTGCTTGCACTTGCAGGTGGCCCGCTTTTTTATTGACTGATGCTGAGTGATGCGCTCAGGCTAGAATGAAGAATGAAGAATGAAGAATGATGAATGACGAATGACGAATGATGAATGACGAATGATGAATGATGAATGACGAATGATGAATGACGAATAAGGATTACCTTCAGGACTTAAAGGTAATTTGTATTTTTCACTTTTCATTTTTCACTTTTCACTAAATTGTATTCGTCATTCGTCACTCATCATTCTTCTCGTCGCTATCGTTCCCGTTAACAAAGTCGCGGGGTGATACGCCGAAATGCTTACGGAAGATGGTCGAGAAGTAACCGAGGTTGGAGAAACCCACAGTATAAGCCACCTGAGTCACATTGAGTTTCTGCTCACGCAATAGGCGGGCGGCCTGCTCCAAGCGGATGTTACGGATGAACTCCGTGACGGAAAGGCCCGTCATCTCCTTCATCTTGCGGTGGAGGTGCGCACGACTGATAGCTGCCTCAGAGCACAGCTGCTCCACGCTGAATTCGCTGTCGCCCAAGTGGCGGTTCACGCTCTGCACCACGCGCTCCATCAGCGCCTCGTCGTTGCCCTTCACCTCCGGCACGTCCATGCGGTCGGCCATCGTGGAACTATTACCATAGACGCTGTGCTGGCGCTTACGGCTCTGTACGAAGCTGCCCACGGCACGCTTCAGCTCATCCAGCGTCAACGGTGCATCCTGTGTGTTGATTGTACCCATGAGGAAGCGCAACTTCTCCTCGTCCATCTGATGACGTAGGTTGCGCCTATAAGCCACGCCAGCAGCCACAGCAGCGCCCACCAACAGCAGGGCATAAATGATGAAAGCCAACCCACTGCGCCACCATGGAGGTCTCACCTCAATGACATAAGTTTCCACGGGCGTGTACGATCCGCTTTTAAGCGCCCTCACCTCCAGATGATAAGTGCCTGGGGCCAAATGGTTGAAAGCAATGGTGTTCTCGCCTTTCTGCGTCTGCTGCCAACGGCGCTCCCCATTCATACGATACTCTAATGCCACGCCTTCGGCATCCGTGAAATCCAACAACGAGAACTCCATGCGGAAGGCAGCATCGACATAACTTAGGCTGAACGAATGGCAATCGCCCACAGCCTCACGCATCACACGGCGTCCGTTGCTGCGGGTGAGGGTGTTCGCCTCCTCGCCACCAATCACGAAGGCCGTCAGATGCAGCGATACCTTATGGTTGTTGTAGTCGAGAAGGCTGTCAGGGTGGAAAGTCACTACGCCATCGGCTGTTCCAAAGCACATACGACCATCGGCCAGCGTCAGCGCAGCACCTGGCACGAACTCACGCGCCTCAAGACCCGAGGCGCCCACGAATGCCACTAATGTCCGCTCTTTCGGATTCCAGCGCCAAATGCCCTCATTGGTACCGAACCAGAGATCATGATGATAATCCTCCTCCACACTACTTATCGTCTTGCCACGGATGGGCTCCATGCCTGCTTCAGGGCGCAAACCCTCGCCAGTCGACCAGCGGTAGACACCACAATCTCCAGCTATCACTACGTCGCCCGAGGCCAGCACCTTCAGCGCCGTACACTTCTCACGGTCCATCAACACTTCCCATCCCTCCGTGACGAACGAATCCGTCTTGGGGTCGTAACAGCAGACGCCCGATGAAGTGGCTATCCATAAGCGGCCCCGCGCATCGGTGTCGAAGTCGAAAATCCAGTCGTTTGCCAACCGGCCTTTATTGGTATTAGTTGACAAGTTAACAAGTTGACGAGTTGACGAGTGGGTTGTAGTTCTTCGAAGTGTCGAAGCGACCGGAGGTCGAGCGGACGAGTTGTTATCGTTAACGTTCCCGTTCCCGTTAACGTTCCCGTTATCATGCATACTGAAGTGGCGTTGAGCCTGCCCTGAGGCGTCGCACAGCCACATTCCCGCTCCGAAAGCCGAGACGGCAAGACGACCATCGGCCAGTTCGTGAATCTCGTTCACCCAGTCACCGCCGAGACTGGCACAATGGTTGGCCGCACCCGTGATGGGGTTGTAACTCCAGAGGCCGTCCTTCGTGCCTAACCAGTAGCGACCACGACTATCACGCATCAGCGTCTCCACACCTTGCGGAGCCGACGAATGAGCCACAATACGTCCTTCTCCGTCAAAACGATAGACGCCATCGGCTTGCACCGTACACCACAAACCATCGCCATCAGCAGCGGCCAATGCCGACACACATGTGCCCAGCGGGCGTTGCTGGGCAGCGAAGCTCCAGGTATTGAACAGCGTCTGCTGCCGTAGCGCTACCATCAGAAGGCCTTTCTGTTGACAACCTACCCATAGGTTGCCTTGACGGTCCACGAACAGCGCCCCCACCCTCGTACGGCTGAGGTCCAGACCGCTCACCGTCAGCGCCATCGGCTCCATCGCCTTAGCCCCTTTGGGTAACCAATAGAGTCCTTCGCCTCGCGTACCTATATATATATTGCCTGCTCGATCGATGACTTCGCAGATGAGGTCCACACCATGAGGAGCCAGTGCCCTTAATCTGGGGGATACTCCTGCGCCGTGCACAAACGCCTCGTTACCCGTCGGTATAGCACCCGTCTGCGGCACTGCCTCCAACGTCGAGGGGTCTACGATGAACGTGCCATAGCCACTCGTACCTGCCGCCACACGCCCGTCGGGCAGCGATGACAGGAGCGACACGCGTAGCTTCAAGCTGTCGGCAAAGGTCACCGTACGGAAACGATTCTCAGCGCGATCGTGAAGATACAATCCTCGCGCCGTGCCCACCCACAAGCGAGCTTCGTCATCGACAAATAACGTCGTCACTTCCGTAGGTCGGTCGGCCTCGGCAGCACCTAACGAACGGTTGATGATGAACCGATAACCATCGAAGCGAATCAGGCCGCTCTCCGTGCCTACCCACAGCAGCCCGTCGGGCGTCTGCGTGATAGACGTTATCATCGAGCTCCCCAACTGATGAGGTCCATAGAACGTCGTCTGCTGAGCGAACGACGAAAACGTTAACGTAAACGAAAACGACAACAAGAATAGGAATCTAAGCGACGAACGGTCAACGTTCTTCGAAGTGCCGAAGCGACCAAAGGTCGAGCAAAACGAAAACGTATGCTTGAATGTATTGAGGGTCGAAACGAATCTTTTCTTCATGATTTTCTGCAATTGCGCTGCAAAGATAAACAATAAATCGATATGCACACGAAAAAAAGATGAAAAGTTTAAGGAATATGGCTTGCGCTTTCCGTCTTTCTCAATCTTTCACGTCTGAGCTGCCCGTGACTACCATAACTTCTCGTGCATTTCGGCTGCAGCAGAGGATGCAGAGTACAAGCTAAGCAGTTTCTTTATTCTGCAGCCTCTAACTTATTCGAAAGTCAATAGGCATTCCTACGGATTTCTTCATCCTCCTGTCTGAAGAAACAGGCAGCTGTACATGTCTTGCTTTAATGGGATAGCATTGCCTAAATATATTTTTCCATGAATTTTTACCGAATTTGCTGTCACGCTGTCACCATCATGATTATTCCATTGACATTCAATGGTGTATAAGGTGACAGATAGGGTGACAGACAGGGTGACAGGTGACGGATTTATACTTTATTAACGTGCATTTTAACAATTCCAACCGCTGAATGGTCGAGGTTTTCCATTCCTTTTTTCCGCTCTGCCGACTCGATGTCCGCATGGGCTAAGCCTAACACGACTCAGACTACATCCTGCGCGTCCTTTCTGAAGGTTTTAGAATATAATTGCCTTATTCCAAAAACAAGGAGAGAACAATGAAATGCAGTTCAATATATTGCGCATGGCCTTAAGTTATGCGCAAAAAACTATATTTTCCGCACTTCATTCTCTTTTTATCATGACTAATTGGGTCTTTATCGAAAAAAAAGTGTACCTTTGCACTACAAACAACAATGATATGATCAAGACCGGAAACGACAGCGCCAACATCAAAATGGTGGAAAGCATAGAAAGCAAGTACCGAGTGAACCATGTAGACAGCCGTTTGCCTCGCTGGCTCATCGAGGCTGCATTCGTATGCTACATCCTAAGTGCAGTATTTAATTATAGTCCGCTGTTACACTGGATCGAACAACATGCATCATGGCTTAATGCCTTCCTTGGAACGTTCGGTTCGCTGGTGATGTATATCGCGCTGCTACGAGGCATGAAGCCGCTCTACAGACCGATGACTGTTGCATGGTGGATAGTCATCGTGCAAGACATCCTCGGGTTTTTCGCTTTGCTGTTCCCCTCGCTGGCTGGGGTCTATGGGCTTCCTGTGGCGGTGTCGTTGATGCTGGTCTATCTGCCGTTTGGGTGCACTATCGCCTATTGCTATCGCGGGAGGCTACGGCAGGTGGGCATCTGGATGGCACTCTACATCCTCATCTCCAGTATCGTTCCCGTGCTGACGTATCTGCTCTTCCCTCCCGACTCTTGGATTGGCACGCTCTCACTGGAGATTCCCACCATCGCAGTCATCATCATTTATGCTTGGGTACAGCGTCGAGTCCTAGTGACTGACGGTACTGCAGAGGGGTGATGCCAAGGCGGCGCTTCACCTCGGTCTGGAACGTGCGACGCCCACCAAAACCCGCCTCCGTCCCTACCGCCTCTATCGTCCAGTTGGGTTGCTCTCGCAGCAACTGACACGCATAGAGGAAACGCTTCTCGTTGATGTACTCGCCTAAACTGCTATACTTCGCATGATCCTTGAACAACATGCCGAGACGTTTCTGCGTCAAGCCAAGTGATTTAGCCATCGTTTTCAACGTCAGGTTAGTGTCCGTATAGAGTCTCTTCTCATCCATCTGAAGGTCCACCCACGCCATCAGCTCTTCGTCGGTCATGTCTGCTGTCCGTTCAATGTGCTCACGATGCTCTTGGATCTGCTGTCGCAGCTGCATCTCTTCGTCGGGAATGGCGTGCTTCAGTTGTTCAGCCATCTCCTCCTGCTGCTTCTGAAGCGTTTCTATCATACCCTTCTGTTCATCCAGTTCGCACTTCTGTCGCTCCAGCTGATTGTTCTGCTCCTCGAGCTCGTTCATCCGCTTCTCGATCTCACTGCCTTGTTTCCGGTTCAGTTCCACCAGCAGATTCTGATTCTCCACCAACTTCGTATTGGTGTCGATGATTTTCTTCGCATTAGCATTCAGCACCAACATCGTGATGATAAAAGCAATCACGAAAACAATAATAATAGCTGCGATGAGCAAATGAGGACCTGTCATGGGTGTAAGTTTTCTTATTTGTTGTGCGAAAACGCCAGATGAGTTGACCGACTTTATTCAAGACATGGCTTAAGTTTTCTTGTTCGATGTGCAAAAATACCCTTTTTCTTCTAAAAACACTTGTATTCGCGCATAAATAAAATTATTGTTTGCGCAAAAATCTTCATTTTGCGCAGAAATAACGAAAACAGCACTTCGTTTTATCAGATTCTCTAAGTATTTTTATAAATGTAAAAGAATCTCACAATAGTTACGTACATCCTGAGCTTGTCGAAGGATACATCCTGAACTTGTCGAAAGATACAATGGAGGTCATACGTCTATTCGTTGCAGGCTTTACGTCCGTTCGTATGAGGCTCTGCGTCTATTCGCTACAGGCTACACGCCTATTCGTAGGAGGCTTAGCGTCTATTCGCGCCAACTCGTCTCATTAATGAGACTGGGCTGTCTCACCGGTGAGACTCATCTGTCTCACTAATGAGACAACCCACAGCAACGGGTCGCGAAGAGCCATTCGAGCGTTCGGCTTGGCCTTTCACGAAGGCCGCAGAGCTCCGAACGAATAAAAGCAATTCCTCTGGTCATTCATTGATGCTAATCTGCCGCTTATATGGTAACGAACGGACTATTTATTTTAGCGCGTAGCGCGATGTTTTTTCCTCGAGAGATGTCAGAGTTTCGCTTGCGAAACCATTGGAGTCTCAGCCGTTGTGCGAAAGCTTGCTTTCGTGCACAAACGAACGAGACACCAATGAAGGTCGATAGACCTTTGACACAAGAAGAGGTGTTTTTCTTATTTTTGTTCTAAAGCCGAAACTAGAATTACATTATTCAAGTTTCAGTTGTTATGAAGAAGCAAGCGGAGCTTCCGAAAGTTAAGTGGTTTGAGCGAACTACCACCGCAACGGAGGAGAGTCAGTAGGACGAGATGGTTGAGTTTCCTGAATGATTAGGCTGAATTAGGGTTATCGAACTCAGGGAAAAATTTCCTTCACATCATTCTGCAGATGTAACGACTTGGATATCATGGGGAATGACCTTCCGTTGCTCCCTCAATGGCGCGGGCTCGACGACGGATGAAGATGGGAAAAATAAAGCAAAGGGGTATCACTGCACGATTCCTTCATCATTTCGACGGCTTTCGGCATCAAAATGGGGTTTTAACGCCAAAAATGCGTGGTCTGCCTCAAAAAAGCATGGTTCGGGACTCAAAAATGCATGGTTGGTGAGCACCTTACGACTCACCATTTACCGCTTACAAATTATCACGTTTAGCCTATTCATGTCCGGGGAGTGGAGGGATGCTCCATAAGCAGGGAGAACAGGATGTGCAAATATAGCCGATTTCATCGGGAATGTTCGTCTCACAAGCGGCAACCTGATGCGGCAAGAATGTAAAGGCTCGCTGACGGATGAAATTTCAGGACACATCATTTGTGAAATAAAAGGCCTCAAAAAAGGGGCAAAAAATGCGGCCAAATCATACGCAATGGACCGATTCTGCGATGTAAGTCCAGTTTGGGAGGCACATAGACGGGGATTTGAAAGGGCTTCTTGATGTGAATCCAAGTATGGAATCAGGTACTTCGTGCAGATGTCACGGGGACTGCGATGTGAACCGAAAATTCGATTTGTTTGCTATCTGCCTCATCCTCGGACAATTACCGCTGACACGAATCTGGAAAATGCAACATTGTTACATTGCAACATTGTAGCATTAAGGATTTTCGATGTCCAAATCTGCCCCAAAGTGGGAGCGCGCTACTAAATAGGTAATTATTAATAATAATATATATAATATACAATATTATATATCGCCATATCCCCCCCTCCCACTTCGCTAATTGAAAAAGCTTAATGCTACAATGTTGCAATGTAACAATGTTGCAAAATATTAACGATAACGCGGAGCATTTCAGAGAACTGAGTGTTCTCGGAAAGCGCACGGGTGGCTACGAGGGAAAGACTGAGTGTCTTTAACGAAGTAGACTTCTCAGTGCTCGACGAATGCGAGACGGTATATCCGGGTCGAAGCAGTCGGCGCTAAGCACGTGAGGGATAATCGGCTTGTGCAAGTCACGGAGCAAAGTGGCGGGACGCCGCAGAAGACGGAAATGGCAAAGGGGATTAACAATAACTGGGCTGCGCGATGAATGTGCTACCCTAGGGAAAGTTGAATGGATTCTACCTTAACCCTGCCATAGGTTGAAAGGCTATTAGGTACCTTAACTTTCGCAAGCCCCGTTTGCTTGGGAGTTCTTCGCAAGCGAAGCGTCCCGTAGGGCCGAGCGAAGAAGTTCTTCATAACAACCGAAACTTGAATTACATTAAATTTCCTGCCTTCATTTCCTCCGCATTCTTGCACATTTACATTCAAAGTCAAAAGAATATCATATAACCAATTATGCTCCTCTTCTTATCAGGAAATAGTTATTTTCCCATCCTCACTCCGTATTCTCGTACGTACGCATTCCGAGACTTTGGCCTAAATTCGGGGTCTTGCTGTCACCTTTCACCCATCTGTCACCCGCATCTGTCACCCGTATACAGCTATTATTCAACGGAATAGGCACGCGGTGACAGCGTGACAGCAAATAAGGGCAAAATTCATGCAAAAAATCCTTGCAGTCCTCACTTCACCAGCACTTTCTTGCCGTCCCTTATGTAGACTCCGCGAGGCAATTGTCCATTATCCATGGCCCATTGTCCATCACCTATGCGGCGACCGCTGAGGTCGTACCATTGACCATTTGACAACTTACCATTTACCATTTCGGGAGCTGCGAGGTCGTGGATGGCGGTGAAATTTTCGGCATTAAAAATACATTTCCCATTCTCATAGCAAGATAAGAAGCGGGTATAGTCATCAGATATGGGAGGCTCCTCATGTATTGGATTTTCAATACCATTAAGGATTGAGCCCACTCCTTCAAGCCAAACTTCATGCCAGACGTCGTCATTATCGTCAATATGTGAAATTGTATCATTCGTACTACCCGCTATTGTCTTTTGCAAGAATACGAGGCGGCGGAAGTCATGTGCTCCAATCGAAATGGTGTCTATGGTATTTAGCATCCAATACACTCGCCCTCTGCCATATTCTGAGTCCCAGTTGAAAACACGTCCGACATCTGTTCGGCCAAAGTCGTATGGTATTGTCCAATAATCCACGCCTGGAGCTTTCATGAGAACTGAACGCCCTATTTCCTGAAGTGTGAAGGCAAACCGTTCTGTACCCGACTCAATACGATAGACCTTCTTGCAGGCGGTCTTGCCGATTATAGTGTCGCCGCGAACAATATAGCTGTAAGGCTCTTCATGGATTCCACCGCCGTCTTCATAGTGGTGAATGTAATTCCATGTCTTGCCCTCTATACCCATCTCATGGTAGCCCTCCTCCGTTAATTTCAGAGTATATTGGTATATCTTTCCTGCATCCGTTTCGCATGCGTGAAGGCTTCTATAGTTACCTGGATAGGGAATCATATAGAAGAAATCCGTCGTGCATCCGACGCCTTCAATCCAAAGGACGTGCAACTCTTCCTCATCGGGCAAATCTCCTATTGGAATTAAGTCATAATAATGTAAATCCCGTCCTTCGTTCATCTTCCAGAAGATTTCCTCAACCTTAAAACGTCCGCGTAGTGTCTCTATGGTATCGCCAACTTGACAGGAGAAATCATAAAGTAGAGCGGCCTGAGTCTCTGTCGGACGATAGACATATACCCTGCGCTCATCCTCGAAGAGAGAACCCTCATAATTGATAGCTCCGTCATTGTCCTTATTCTTTGAGAACATCTTCTTGCATACCTGACCATTTATGGTGCTGTCTCCTTCAAGAAAATACCAATAATAGTGGTTATATACATCAGGCCTTAAAGAAAGGTAGTCATCATAAGTCCAACGCTTTCCGTCCTCCACGAGGGGACGATAAGTCTCCTGAGCGCATATATTAAAGCCAAACAGCCAAATCACTAGGAAGCTATAAAGATTCTTGTATCTCATCATTGTTCAATAAGTAGTTGCAAATATAAAATATATTTCCACCTCATGATCAAATCTCATATTTTTCCGTCTCTCCTGCCTCACTCCCAAAGTCATAAAGAAGTTGAAGAGAGGACTCCCCTGGAAACCAATAGCTGTAATATAAGCATATCCAAATTTTTGACTTTGAATATAATGACCGTACTCGTGCTGAAAAATTACATTATTAGGGTCAGCTTTAATTTTTTCACTACCTGTAATATAGTTGCCATTAATATCTCCCTTTTCATAGATTTCATAAGTATTGATTGTTTATAATCGAATTCCAAACACCCCACTTCCGGCCTTACGGATACGTAACCGTCCAGTCATGCTCTTCGAGCCACTCGCGAGTCAGCTCGTAGCGGCGGAGTTCGAGATGAGCTTTGTGTAAATCTTCTTCTGTGCGGCCCAGGTAATCCCCCAATCTGAAAACAAAAAGCTGGATAACAGGATACTTGTCAAAAGCATACTTCCTGCCCGACGAAAATTCGATATTGCCTGTTTTATATGGAAGAATCATATTTGTATAGGGAAAAGTGGAGCCATCAATGTAGGGGTATATAGTATCTGGGTAATTAGTACTGATTGCCACGATGAGTGTATCTGCACTCTGGTTATTAAACCGGGCTAGGATAGGGAGGCTTAAGTCTTCCGCTGGGCAACCACACAGCATAACAGGAAGAACTGTGAGCAGAAATATTGACTTTAGATGCTTCATAGGATTCTATATGTTTCGTTAAATTAAATTTAGAAATGGAATAAACGATAGAACCATGATATAGTATGGAACGTGCCGTCCATTTTGGTTCGGTCCTTGTAGTCTATGTATCTGATGAAACCGTCATTAGGCACTAATGGATTCTTTTCAAAATTCCAGCCTTTATTGATTTTTAATGATCTATTATATTGTGACTCTCTTTCTGTGGAGTAATAATCGTCCAAATGTCGATTAAAATATTCGAAAGCTCTAAAGCTTGCATCTCTTTCATAGGGTTGCTCTTTGGGCGCAAAGTTACTTTAATTCTTTGAATCGCCCAAAACTTTGACTATTATTTAAGGACTCATAACGTGATTATCGTCTGAAAAACTTTATTATTTTATTTCACCAGCACCTTCTTGCCGTCCCTTATGTAGACTCCGCGAGGCAATTGTCCATTGTCCATTTTCCATTGTCCATCACCTATGCGGCGACCACTGAGGTCGTACCATTGACCATTCGACGATGTATCATTGACCATTTCGGGAGCTGCGAGGTCGTGGATGGCGGTGCTGATGTCGATGGTAAAGATTTCGTAGTCGCTCTCTATGCGAAAACTTAACTTAGAATCTGGATACTTTTTTAAGTACCCTTCATCAACTAAAGACGAAGTGAGAAACATGGTTCCCACCACATTACTATGCATAATTCCCCAATCCTCCTCTGAAAAGACAAAACGATCCTTCAATCCATTGAAATAGAAAAGAATTAGATTCTGACGAACCTCAGCTTTTATGTCAGAAGGCGAATGTTCAAGGCCTTCTTTTGCCTCATATTTCAATGAAACGGGCCGAAGGTGGTTATCTATGTCTGCATTTTCATTGCCGTAGATACATACTCCGTCTTCATAGCAAGAAACGAGTGTACCCCATCCCCCCGAACTAAGGACTCTATCTTCATGGGAGGATTTCAAGAAGAGGGACTTGAAAAAATCCTCCGTGCAACCGACGCCTTCTATCCAGGTGTACCAATTGTGGGTAAATA
>JAEEGL014890382.1_pt1 | contig 66677 bp, 53 predicted proteins | sample 9134231 | NCBI WGS metagenome assembly JAEEGL01 (sample SAMN16246548, study PRJNA631951) | gut metagenome | biome: gut microbiome; feature: rumen; material: fiber-attached | host: Bos | place: Iran: Karaj | collected 2018-10
TGCACGTAGTAGCTGCAGGTGAGGAAAGGACGCTCATTGTCGAAATAGATGAGGTCGGGATTCCAGTTGGTGGCGTTCTTGCGTGCGAAGAGCGGTGCGTAGGAGGTCATGTCCACCACATCGCCGTTGCGCTCCACGTGAATCAGGTAGAGACCTTCGGCCAAAGCATCGATGAGCTTCTTGTCCTTGGCGGCATATTCACCAAGATACACCTTGGTCTTGCGGTCGCGTGGATAACTGTCATACTGTCGGCTGTTGAGGAAATAGTCGCGCTGCTCGTAGTAGTGCTCGTCGAGTATGGGCAGTCCTATTTCATCGGCCAGTTTCCATCCGTTCTGGTAGTCGGGATTGTCGGCATGTGAACCAGGTCCGGCTGTACCTACAATGATGATTTCGGGATGAGCGGCCCTGATTTTGTTGTACATATATTTGAAGCGCTCTGTGAATTCAGGCGAGATGCGCTCCTCATTGCCTATGCCAAGGTATTTCAGTCCGAAGGGTTTGGGATGGCCGCCCTCGGCGCGTACGCGTCCCCATTTTGTGGTGACATCGCCGTTGGCCCATTCTATCAGGTCAAGTGCGTCTTCCACCCATTCGTCCATCTCCTCCATGGGCACCCATTCCTGTGCCTGGTCTTTCATAAACCATCCACCATTGGTGCCCTGGCAGCTTACACCGCAAGGCAGGATGGGAAGCGGCTCCATGCCCATGTCTTCGCATAACTGGAAATACTCTTGGTAGCCCAGACCCATCGACTGATGGTAACCCCAGGTGTTCTTGAGGCTTCGGCGCTGTTCTTTCGGTCCCACTGTGGTCTTCCAGCGGTAGGTGTTCCAGAAGCCGTCGCCGCCGCCATGCACCACGCATCCGCCAGGGAAGCGCATGAATTTGGGGTGCAGGGCCTCGAGTGCCTCAGCCAGGTCTTTGCGCAGTCCATGGCCTTTGTAGGTGTCTTCCGGCATCAGCGACATCATGTCCACATCGATGGTGCCTGTTGTCAGCACCAGCATTTGCAGCACTGCATTTTGTGAACTCTCGCTTGCTGTGAGTTGAGCATCGTATTTCTGCCAGCCGGTGGATGCTGCCTCAAAAGTGGCTTCGGCTATCAGTTTGGGGTCTTTGCCCCAGCCTTGTGGCTCCACCAATGCCACGCGTATTGGCTTGGCACCGCCCTCTCCATTTCTCAGGAAGACGGAAAAGTCGTATTTTGCTCCAGCTTTTACTGATATGCCATCAAAACCGTCGTTCTGCAGACCGAAGCCTTTCCAGCCGTTGTAGTCATAGTATTCTTTCACACGCTCCACATGCAGCCGCATATAAGTGGGATTGTTCGGATGGATAGGTGCGTCCATGCGTGTTTCCATATAGCCAAGTGAATGGCCTGGCCGTACCAATCGCCAGGATGTGCCCGATCCCCATCCGTCGCGTTCTGTGAGGTTGTATTCAAACGAGCCGTTCTGTAATAGTTCGGCATACAGTCCGCCATCTGCCGAGCTGCTGATATCCTCGAAGAAGATACCAATCAGGTGGTCGCTGATGGCTTTTCCACCGGCGGGTGGTGTCATCGCTTTCTGTGCCTGCATGGACATCGATGCCATCAGTACAGCTGCGCATAATGAAGTCATTCTTTTCATTTCTTATTATTTGAAGGGTTATTTTCTTTTGCGAAGATAGTGTATTTATTTCATATTTGGAAACGTGATCTTCAATTTGATACAAATAGTCCTATTATATGACACTTTTTAAAGGGAAAAAAGATGGAATGGATGGTTTCTTTTGTCTGAATGTGGTTTGATTCTTGTTTTTTTTATACCTTTACAACCTAAAAGAAACCAAACGATATAATGGACTTATGGAGAGAGTAAGTTTTTTAAGCAAGGCCTTGCTGCTTGTCACTTGCATTTGCAGCTTCGGCCAGCTATGGTCGCAGACCCGTAATATCGGTTCGTCACCAGTCCATAGTCGCCGGTCGGGCGATTATATCAGTGTCCTTGTCAGGAAAGCGGGAGAATTGGGCAAGGAAATCTCCCCTCAGGAAGCGAAACAGGTGAGAACGCTCGTGATAGAGGGCGTAATCAATTACGATGATATCAGTGTGATAAAAAAAATAGCCGACCGTAGCCGATGTGAGAATGAACGGGGCAAAACGGTGGAGAATTATCTTGACCTTGACCTGTCGCATGCCCATTTTGCCAATACATGGCGTACAGACCGCCTCTCTGTCGCGGATGACATGTTCTACGGCTTCTCCGCATTGCGGAGTGTGCGACTGCCCATCGATGTGCGCGAGATAGGGAAAAGAGCCTTTCGCAACTGCTATAAGCTTGTGACGGTGGAAATGTCGCAGGGGGTGCGTTCTTTCGGAGAAGAGGCTTTCTACGCATGCTCGCATCTAAAGCATATCACTATGCCCTCTCAGCTGGAGGAGATAGGCAAACGTTGCTTCTATCTATGTAAGGATCTGACATGGGTGCATCTGCCCGACAACTTGTCGGCCATAGGCCAAGAGGCTTTCTACGAATGTCCGTTGACAGAGGTTCAATTGCCCGCCCGTTTGCAGTCGTTGGGTTACAATGCCTTTCACAATACCAAATTGAAAGAACTCTATATCCCAAAGAGCACTCAGGTAATGAATGGTATCCCTGGAGGCGGTATCGATTTGGAATATGTGGAGGTGGAGAAGGGAAACCGGTATCATGCCAGCAAAGACGGTGTGTTGTACGATGCTGGGATGACCACCCTTCAGTTCGTACCCATAGGGTTCAACGGTGCCATTACAGTGCCGTCATCGGTTACCACGATTGGCCGAAATGCTTTCCTTGACAGTGGTGTTACTCAGATTGTCATGCCCGAGTCGGTGACAAGTGTCGGTGATGGCGCTTTCGATGGATGCCGCCAACTGTTGCGGGTGAATTTGCCATCACGGCTCACGGAGATACGCCCGTCCACCTTCAAGGGATGCAGTCGGCTCACAGATGTCGTTTTGCCACAGGGCATAGTCTCTATCGGAAAGGCGGCTTTCTCTGGTTGTGCCTCGCTTTCTGCCTTGACTCTTCCCGCTAATGTGTCGCAAATCGGTGAAGAGGCCTTTAAGGAGTGCAAGGCCATGTCACGTATCAACCTTCCTGAATCTGTCACTTTGTTGCCCAAGCTGTGTTTCCGCAATTGTGAGGCGCTCACCACCATCCAGTTGCCGTCGCGCCTCACCTCCATTGGCGATGAGTGCTTCCGCGGTTGTCTCAATCTGTCGTCTATCCGCTTCCCCTCCTTGTTGAAGAATATTGGCGATGAGGCCTTCCGCAGTTGTAAACAGCTGAAAGAGGTGGATATTCCGGCGTCGGTGACGGTGATGGGCAGCAAGCCCTTTGCCAAATGCGAGAATCTGCAGCGCATTGTGTGTCGTGCCACTCTCCCGCCCACGTTGAAGGGTACCGACAACAAGGATGTTCCTCTCTATGTGCCGGCTTCCAGCAGGGATGCCTACAAAAAAGCCAAGACTTGGAAGAAATTCAAGAGCGTGAACGCGATGTAGCCACTACTGTGAAAGGAATTTTTCTCGAATTTGAAACCTTTTTATTATCATTTAATGTTTAAATACCGAAAACTATGAGAAAATATTTTATTATCTTTATTATGCTGCTTGTGGCAGTAGGCGCGGATGCCCAAACCCATAAACGGACAGTGCGCAAGCGCAACAATGTGATACAGCGTGTGCAGACACCCGAACAGAAATTGCTTGGCAAGCATTTGCTGAGCCTGCAGTGGATATCGTGGGAATATTTCGGCTCATGCGATATCACAAAGGACGAGGATGGCACCCTTCGCTGTAAGGGTGAGCAACTGTCGAGAGAGAATGATGACTATGTCCGGCTCGACGGCACCATCCAAATTGTTGATGCCAATTATTTCATCTTCACAGGAACCATCGCCACGAAAGTGTATCACATTAATGGTGGAAAGGAATGCCTGCGTGAGGGCTCCTTTGATTTCAAAGCCACAGGAACGCGTAGGTACTGGCGCCTCCAGCAGATGGACAATCCCTGCGATGGGTGCTGTGATTATGTGGATATCTTCTTCAAACGCTGAGAATTATGGAAAAAAAGTTAGTTCTTATTACAGGCGCTACAAGCGGTATAGGAGAGGCTTGTGCGCTTAGGTTCGCTAAGGGCGGATTTGATCTGATTATTACTGGAAGAAACGAGAGTAAACTGAAAGCCGTGAAAGCGGCTGCCGAAGAGGCTGGGGCAGATGTGAAGGTGCTGCGCTACGACGTGCGCGACCGAAAAGCCTGCCGAGAGGCTGTGGAGTCGCTGAAGGGCCGCTGGGCCCAAGTGGATGTGCTCATCAACAATGCAGGGCTGGCACTGGGACTGGAAAAAGAGTATATGGGTGATTTTGAGGATTGGGACACCATGATCGACACCAATATCAAGGGCTTGCTCACCATGACCCGTCTCATCGTGCCCGATATGGTGCGCCGCAACCACGGCCATGTAATCAACATCGGCAGTGTGGCGGGCGACGCCGCCTATGCCAATGGTGGTGTCTATTGTGCCACAAAGGCTGCAGTGAAGGCCATTACCGACGGCTTGCGCATAGATGTGGCCGAGTCGAGAGTCCGTGTCACCAATGTGAAGCCCGGACTTGTGGAGACCAATTTCAGTGTGGTGCGTTTCCATGGCGACCAGGAGCGTGCCGACAATGTATACAAAGGCATCAAACCCCTTACAGGTGAGGATATAGCCGATGTTGCTTTTTATGCCGCCTCAGCCCCCGAGCATGTGCAGATAGCCGAGGTCCTTGTTCTGGCCACTCATCAGGCCAGTGGCTCATTTATCTACAGAGAACTTGAATAGACTTTTCCCACCGCCGCAGAAAATAACCGCACCCCGGGAGAAATCACTCTCCCGGGGTGCGGTTTGTTGGTATTGTAAGGTTGGCAGTGCTTATCCCTCACGTTGTACGCGGGGCACACGTCCGTCCAGATAGTTCAATAGCAGTTGCAATGCCTTGCACGTGGCATTGCTCAGATTGATATCACGTCCCGAGTCGCCCTCTAATTTTTGTGTCACAATGTCGCTTTCAGTTCCGCAGGCTATCCAGATAGTGCCTACGGGAATCTCTTTCGTGCCGCCGCCAGGACCGGCCACTCCAGTCACTGCCACGGCATAGTCAGTGCGCAGTGTGTTCACAGCGCCTTTCACCATGGCTATTGCCACTTCTTCACAGACTGCCGTCTTTTCTTCCAGCAGTTCGTGGCTCACACCAAGCAGTCGTTCCTTGATGTCGTTGGTATAGCAGACAATACCTCCCTTAAAATATTCTGATGCTCCAGGTGTGGAGATGATGGCCTCGGCTATGCGTCCGCCGGTGCAGCTTTCCGCTGTGCCGAGTGTCTTGCCCGACTCGTAGAGAATTGTCTGTATCTCACGGCTCATTACTTTGTCTTCCAATCCCATAATATGATATTTTTTTATTTAAACAGTTTACTTGAATGTCACCTTCGAGAAGGCGGGCACCTCGATAGGACAGAACTCGCCTGCAAGATACTTATAGTAGCCGGTAATGCCAATCATGGCGGCATTGTCGGTGGTGTAGCTGAATTTTGGTATGTAGATTGTCCAACCGTAGCGGCGGGCATGGTCGTGGAATGCGTTGCGCAGGCCAGTGTTGGCCGACACGCCGCCTGCCACGGCCACATGCTTGATACCGGTCGACTTGACTGCCAGGCGCAGCTTCTTCATCAGTATGTCTACGATGGTGTATTCCAGACTGGCTGCAATGTCTTCCTTGTGTTTCTCGATAAAGTCGGGCTCGGCTTTCACCCAGTCGCGCAGGTTGTACAGGAAAGAGGTCTTCAGCCCGCTGAAACTGTAGTTCAGGCCTGGTATGTGTGGTTCGGCAAACTGATAGGCATGGGGATTGCCCTGACGTGCCAGACGGTCGATGATGGGACCTCCTGGATAGCCTAATCCCATCACTTTTGAGCATTTGTCAATTGCCTCACCTGCGGCGTCGTCGATGGTTTGCCCCAGCACCTCCATGTCATTGTAGGCATTCACCCTTACTATCTGCGAATTGCCGCCGCTCACGAGCAGGCACAGGAAGGGCAGGGGAGGAGCGCTCTTGTCATCATTGCTCTCTTTGATGAAATGAGCCATCACGTGTCCCTGCAGGTGGTTCACATCGATGAGGGGGATGCCTAAGGCACGTGCCAGTCCCTTGGCGAAACTGACACCCACAAGGAGCGAGCCCATAAGACCTGGCCCGCGGGTGAAAGCCACGGCAGTGAGTTGTTCTTTCTTGATGCCGGCCCGTTTGATGGCTTGGTCCACCACGGGCACCACATTCTGTTGGTGGGCTCTCGATGCCAGTTCGGGTACCACACCACCATAGGCACGGTGCACCTCCTGTGAGGCGGTGACATTGCTCAACAGCACACCATTGCGCAGCACGGCAGCCGATGTGTCGTCGCAGCTGCTTTCTATGCCGAGTATATAAACGTCGTCCATAATGTGTTGTCTGTTAGTATGTGAGTATTTCCACACCATGCTCGGTCATCAAGAAGGTGTGCTCCCATTGTGCACTGGGCAGTTCGTCATAGGAGATGACTTCCCATCCATACTCATCATCCTCATCGATGAACACTTTCCATGAGCCCATATTGATCATTGGTTCGATGGTGAACACCATGCCGGGCACGAGCAGCATGCCTTGGCCGCGGTGACCATAGTGAGGCACGTCGGGCAGTTCGTGAAATTTCAGTCCCACACCGTGCCCACACAGGTCGCGCACCACACCATAGTGATACTTCTCGGCGTGTTTTTGTATGGCATGTCCGATGTCGCCCACAAATCCGTATGGCTTGGCTGCCTCGGCTCCTATCTCCAGACATTCCTTGGCCACCCGTACCAATTGCTCTTTTTCAGGCGTTGTCTTTCCGATGATGAACATGCGTGAGGCGTCGGCATAATAGCCGTCGAGAATGGTGGTGAAGTCAACATTGATGATGTCGCCCTCTTCAAGCACGTCTTCTTCTTTGGGTATGCCGTGACACACCACCTCGTTGATGCTGGTGCACACACTCTTTGGAAAGCCCTCATATCCCAGACAGGCGGGTATCGCTCCATGCGAGGTGCAGTAGTCTTGGCATATCTGGTCTATTTCAAGCGTGTTCATGCCGGCATGTATCTGCCTGGCCACCTCGTCGAGCACTCCTGTGTTCACTACGCCGCTGCGGCGTATGCCCTCTATCTGTTCAGGGCTCAGGATAAGGTCGCGTGTGGGCACTTCCTTGCCTTTGTTTTCCCAATACATTACTCTCTTGTCCATTTCGGTGAGTGGCTGTCCAGGAAGTGCATGCCATCTTTTCTTTCTTTTTAAAGCCATTTTCTTGTGTTGTATAATTATGATGCGGGCCTTCAAGGGGCGGTCTTGCCGCCATCGGTCACATAATAGGTCCAAATATAGGGATTGCTCGTGTCGAAGACAATAAGATGATGCTTGAGTGAGGCTGGAAAACTCTCATCGGTTTGGAAAGTCATCACAAACTCATGACCGCCGGGGTCTTTCACCGTGTATTGCAGGCTTTTGAGTTGCGGGGTGTCGGTCTCATTGTCTTTTTTCACAATGGTGTACACTTTCCCGTTGAGGGCGATGCTGTGGTTGCCGTCGCGAAGGATGGCACCCGAGGCAAAATCCAGTTTCTGCACATAGTCGTAGTTCTGCTGGTCGTAGACAAAGGTGTAGAGCACCTCATAGCGTGTCTTCTGGCAGAAGGCGGTTGTGGCGATAAGTGCCGTTGTCAGGAAGGTGAGCAGTCTCTTCATTCTTTGTCAGAACAGGTATTTGTAAATCTCTTTTGTCCAGTCGGCCCCATTCTCCGGGCAGTAGGTGCGCATGCCCAGTTGGCTGGCTGCTGCCACGTTGCGTGGGCTGTCATCTACGAAGAGCGTTTGCGTAGCCCATATTTCTTCCTCCATCAGCATCTCGTGGTAGAAATTTGGGTCAGGTTTCATCATTTTGTGCTGGTAACTCAGCACGAGCGAGTCAAAATAGTGGCTGAGCGGTTTTCCCTGTCCGTCAAATTCTTTCGACATGGCCCAGTTCATCATGAAGGGATTGGTGTTGGAGAGCAGCACGAGCCGATAACCCTCGGCACGCAGTTGCTTGAGTGTGTCAAGATTGCGCTGAGGCACTTCCTTGCGGTAGCCGAGCCAGGCATAGAGGCACGATTCGAACGATTGTTGCCGTCCAGTGAGTTTCGATAACTCACGTACGAAGGTGGAAGCGGTGATGATGCCCCGTTCCAGGTCACCGAAGATGCCCGTTTGTGTGTAGGGGTCGAGATGATTCTCTGCGTCCTTCAGTCCGATTTCGCGAAAGCGGCGTATGGCTTCCTCATGGTCGATGGTGACGATTACGCCACCCAAGTCGAATACGATAGTGTTAATTTGGTTCATTATTATTTTGTTGTTTGGCCTTTTTCTTCAATCGGGTTACTGAAGAAATCGGGTTTCCTTTTTCTTGCCTCCTCCAGACTGAGAAGTCTTTCCTGGCTCTGAGCGTAGTCGGCACGGAGACGTTGATAATCGTTCCTTAAATTCTGTTTGTAGTCGGCACCTTCGCGCTCATCAAGCAACTTGGCTGCTGCGATGGCGTTTTGTGCGGCGTCTTTCATCCATACCACGGGACCGCTGTAGACGGGTGCTATTTTCAGTGCCACATGCAGTTGGCTTGTGGTGGCTCCGCCTATCATCACAGGAATGTGAAGTCCTGCGGCGTTCATTTCGTGAACCACGCGCACCATTTCTTCCAGGCTGGGTGTGATGAGGCCGCTCAGACCAATCAGGTCTACCTGCTCCTCACGTGCTTTCTTTACAATCTGCGAGGCAGGTACCATCACGCCCATGTCTATCACCTCATAGTTGTTGCAGGCCATCACCACTGCCACGATATTCTTGCCTATATCGTGCACGTCGCCTTTCACAGTGGCCAGCAGTATCTTGCCGGCTTTCTTCTTATGGCTGTCGCCCGCGGCTTCTATATAGGGTTGCAGGATGCTTACAGCCTGTTTCATGGTGCGGGCGGTCTTCACCACTTGTGGCAGGAACATCTTGCCGCGTCCGAAAAGGTCGCCCACTAAGTTCATGCCTTGCATGAGCGGCCCCTCGATGATGCTCACCGGTGTGGGGTAGGTGGCGAGTGCTTCTTCCAGATCGGCCTGCAGATAGTCGCTTATACCCTTACGCAGGGCGTAGATAAGCCTTTGGTCGACACTGTCCTGACGCCATTGTTCCTCCATCTTCCCTATGGTTCCTGAGCCGGATGTCTGCTTCGCCGCTTCCTGGGCCGTTTTCAGTTGCTCTGCGAGTTGCACCAGGCGTTGTGAGGCTCCCGGTTTACGGTTCAGAATCACATCCTCGATAATGTTGAGGTGTTCGGTGGAGAGGTCGTTGTATGTCACTTTTGTGGCGGGATTGACAATGCCGAAGTCCATGCCAGCCTGTATGGCATGGTAGAGGAATACAGCGTGCATGGCCTCGCGTATGTAGTTGTTGCCCCTGAAGGCGAAGGAGAGATTGCTCACTCCGCCGCTCACATGGGCACCGGGCAGGTGTTCCCTTATCCAAGCACAGGTCTTGATGAAGTCGGCAGCGTAGGAGTCGTGTTCCTCCATACCGGTGGCCACGGCCAGTATGTTGGGGTCGATGATAATATCGTTGGGATTCATGCCCGCCTTTTCGGTGAGCAGCTTGTAGGCTCTTTGGGCAATGGCGATGCGCCGTTCGAAGGTGGTGGCCTGTCCTTCCTCATCGAAACACATCACCACCACTGCGGCTCCCATGCGCCGCACTTTTTTCGCTCGTTGCAGAAAAGTATCCTCCCCCTCTTTCAGAGAGAGTGAGTTGACGATGCCTTTTCCCTGAAGGCATTTCAGACCGGCCTCAATCACGCACCAGTCTGACGAGTCAATCATCACGGGCACACGGGCAATGTCGGGCTCCGAGGCGATGGTGTTGAGGAAATGGGCCATTTCGGCTTTCGCATTGAGCAGTCCGTCATCCATGTTGATGTCGATGACAAGTGCGCCGTTGGCCACCTGATGCCGTGCTATGCGCACAGCCTCGTCATAATTCTTCTCCTTGACAAGGCGCAGGAATTTGCGCGAGCCTGCCACGTTGCACCGCTCGCCCACATTGGCGAAATGGATGTCGTCGGTGAGTGGCAGAAGGTCGAGTCCGCTCAATTCCAAATGGCGGGGTGGGGGTGGCACGTTGCGTGGCTGCTTGTCTTTGGCGGCTGCCGCAAAGCGTGCTATGAACGTTTCGTCGGTGCCGCAGCATCCGCCCACGATGTTCACCAACCCTCTTGCCATCATTTCCTCCATTACGGGAACCATGGTGTCGGCGGTCTCGTCGTAGCCGCCTAAAGCGTTGGGAAGGCCAGCATTAGGATATACTGAAACGAAGAAAGGTGCTTTCAGAGACAGTTCCTCCACAAAGGGCAACATCTGCAGGGCACCAAATGAGCAGTTCAGTCCCACAGAAAGGATTGGAAAACCGCTCACACTGGCGAGAAAGGCATCGAGTGTCTGTCCGCTCAAGGTTCGACCCGCCAGGTCGCTGATAGTGACGGAGAGCATAATGGGCACCTCGCGTCGCGTGTGCTCCATGGCTTGCAGGGCGGCGTCGATGGCAGCCTTGGCATTGAGCGTGTCGAAGATGGTTTCTATGAGGATTGTGTCAACACCGCCCTGCAGCAAAGCTTCCACCTGCTCTTGATAGGCAGCATGCAGCTGGTCGTAGGTGATATCGCGGGCGGCGGGGTCGCACACATCGGGACTCATGGAACAGGCCTTGTTGGTGGGACCGACGGAACCACAGACAAATCTGGGCCATTCTTGTGTGCTGTATTCATCGGCGGCGCGGCGGGCTATTCTTGCGCCCTCGAGCGCCATTTCCGCACTCCATGCTTCAAGGTGGTAGTCGGCCTGGGAGATGCGTTGCGAACTGAAGGTGTTGGTGGTGATAAGGTCGGCCCCGGCTTCAAGATACCGCCGGTGTATGTCGTAGACCACATCGGGACGCGTCAGGTTGAGCACGTCATTGTCACCCTTCAGTTGTCCCTCTACACCTTTCAGCCGGTCATTGCGGAAATCATCCTCGCCTAAGTTGCGGCGTTGAATCATTGTTCCGATTGCTCCGTCGAGAATCAGAATGCGTTTTTTGAGTAGGGAGGGAATAATGTTGTTCACGTTGGTGTCAGAAATGTTTTCTTGCCCTGTCCATCTCCCTGCGGTCTTCTTTTTCCTTCAGGGTCTGCCGTTTGTCGAACTGATGCTTTCCCTTGGCCAAGGCTATGTCTACCTTGGCACGTCCGTTGGGGTCGATGAAAATCAGAATGGGTATGATGGTGTGGCCGGGTATCTTGTTGGCCTCTTCCAGATGACGGAGTTCGCGTTTGGTGAGCAGCAACTTGCGGTCGCGCTTGGCCTCGTGGTTGCTGTAAGAGCCGTAGAAATAGGGAGAAATGTTCATGCCTTTCACCCACATCTCCCCGTTCACCATATAACAGTAGGCGTCTACAAGGGAAGCCTTGCCTTGTCGGATTGATTTTATCTCCGTACCGGTGAGTACGATTCCTGCTGTATAGGTCTCTACAAAAAAGTATTCGAAAGAGGCTTTCTTGTTGCGTATCTGAACAGGACTTTTTTTCCTGATTTCTTGTTGTTCTTTATTCATCTTGTTTGTCTACAATGGTGGCAAACTGCTCAATGTGCTCGTCGATATAGGAAGCCACAGCTCCTGTCCATTCCTCCTCGTTCTCCACGAATGTGTCGTCAAGGTCGTCGAAGTCGGGCAGTTGTTCGAAGAGGGCCATGAATTCCTCATCGCTGTAGTCGCGTTCTATCGTGTCGGCATATTTGTAGTAGAGTTTGCGCGCCTTGTTCATCAGTTGTGCCAAAGAGTCAATGCCCCACATCCTCATCATCTTGCCAAAAGGATTCTTGAAGAGGAAGGGTCCGTAGCCGTTGTGTATCAACTGCACGAATCCCCCGTCCATCACCTCATCGCGCAGGATGCGGTAGGCGAGCAGGGTGATTTGTTCGGCATTGAGCTCGGCCATGGAGGCGGCTGTAAGCTCTCCGCCTATGTTTTCGTAGATGGCGTCTACGAAAACGTCTACGAAAGCATCCATGCCCTCATTGGCGGCATCGATGATGTTTTTTTCCGGGATAATGACTTCTTTCATACCTTAAAAAACTGTATATCGCACTTTTCGCTGCAAAGTTACGAAAAAACGAGAGAAATGTAAAAGGAAAGCTTGCTTTTCTTTTCATTTCCGAGTGCCAAGTAACTTCGACAAAGTCAAAGTTACGAAAAAACGAGAGAAACAACCCTGCATTATAGTCGTCCCTTATCAAGGCACTCTAAATACCCCGAGATGGAGTAACTTGTAAAAAGTGAAGCGGCAAAACGAACAATGAGAAGAAAAACTGGCTTTTCTTCTCATTGTTTGACGTAGAATAAGGGTAGACACTTATTTTTTCATCAACTCCGCAAGTGATTTCTGTGAGTTTTCCGGCATGGGAGGGATACCGTGCTGACTTTCAAAATCAAGCAAATTCTCATAAGTCAACTTTATCTTGTTGTCGCTTTTTTTCTCCTTCAGTTCCTGCTTCGTCACATAGGCGCGGTCGGTTGCATATACTTCTATCCATAAACGCGTATGAATGTCCTTTTTATACATCTTGCTGAATTGGTCGTAATCGGTATGAACCTGTTTTGACACAAAGTCGGCTACACCGCAGTGGCCGTCATCGTCGATATCATAGACCATGTAGCGGGTAGACTCTTCGTTTTTCTTGCTTTCTTCCCTTTTCTCCCGTTTTTTTGCCTGCTTTTCAGAGTCGTTGTCAGCATGGTACAACTGACGGTACAAATTGTTGTCAATAGACAGTCTGCGCTGATGGTCTTTTGTGTCGTCTACCATAAAGCCCACAATCTCACCGTTGTATTTGACGGTCTTTCGACCATCTGTTTCGCTTTCCGTGGTAAGTTTACCATTTTTTTCCACACCTGAGAGGCATAAGTTGCTTGTGCTTAAGTCTGAGTTTTTGTCCATATAGCCTCCCGCTATTTTATCAAGGGTGAACTTCAAAATGCCGTACACAGCTTTGGAGAAATGTTCGTGACTCGATGAGACGCTTTTTTTCTTGATGTCGTACACATTGTCGGTCACACCGGCGCGGAAGTAGACCAAAGTGTCATCGTGCATGTAAATCACCCTGTAGTAGGTCTGCACATAAATCAGCTCTTTCTTGCTTACAACCACTTCGGGCAGATCAAATTTGCCGTCTTGAAGGATGATTCGGCCGTCTTTGGGAAGAGAACTCATATTTACGACCTGCGGACTGAAGGCCACATGGGTGATGCTGATGCTGCGGGCGCCGCCCACGTCGGAAAGGATACCATGCAAATCGGTGGCTCCAATAATCTTGCCGTTGTCGGCGTTGGCCACACTGGCATAACTCACGGGGTTGCCTTCGGTGTCAACGGTCTGTATTTTTTGTGCTTGTGAGGTGAGGGCCGTAAGTACCATGACGGCGAGCACCCAGATTCTTAATGTTGTCTTGTTCATTGTTGTAATGGAATTTCTTGTATCAATGTTTTATATAGACATATCAGTCATTTCGTTGCAAAGTTACGAAAAAACGAGAGAAATGTAAAAGGAAAGCTTGCTTTTCTTTTCATTTCCGAGCGCCAAGTAACTTCGACGAAGTCAAAGTTACGGAAAATCGAGAGGAGAACAAAATGAATTCATTCCTTTTTTCCCGAGATGAAGTAACTTATTTAAAGTTAAGGATAATTGGGGGAACAAAATGTATTGTGTAGAAAAATGATGCGCATTATTTAGGTGATAATAAAAAACCGCTACACACAAGTGCAGCGGCTGAAAAGATGGTATTTATGGCCCGGAGGCCTGTCGTAAGTATAGGCATCCTCTGCATCCTCTGCATGGATTTTCCTTGTCTTTTCGTCATAAAACGACGGAAATCGCCGGCCTGAAAAACATGCCCTAAGGCAGATCGAAGGAAGTAAGGCCTGCTTGGTCCGTCTTTATATGCGAATGCACTGTTTCGGTTCTTTTCCGCAAAGGTATGCAGACACTGCGCAGTCTTTTTACGTAGTCATGAATTTTTTTCAAAACCTACGTATTCGACTTATTGCAGATTACAAATATATGTTTTTAAACGCAATCATTTGTTGATTTAAGGAATTTTAATAGATGTTTTGCCGAAACTGCGCTGGTATGGAAATTTTGTGTTTTGATGTGGATATCTTTTTGTAAGTATAGTTCACGTAAAAAGAGAAGGCACTTGTAATTGATAAAAAATCCCGAAACGAACCGATGGGTTCTTCCGGGATTTTTCGATGGGTTTGCGGCCCGTTGCCGATTTGTGCGTGTTACCACTGCAGGGGCTCCTGCAGGATGTTGCCGTCGGTCATGGGACTGTCGGCCTCAGTGAAGGCATTGGCCTTGTATTGCACGCAGAGCATGGTGAGGTTGTCGCTGCCGGTATTTTTCAGTGCGCGCTTGCCCTCTGGCGACACTCTGATGATGCTGCCCTCGCTCACGGCGAATATCTCGCCGTCTACCTGGTACTGTCCCTCGCCCTTCAAGATGAAGTATAGCTCTTCGTGTGTCTTATGGGTGTGCAGGAATCCGCTGTCTTGACCTGGCACGAGTGTCTGGAAACTGAACTCGCAACCAGTGGCACCGAGAGCCTGACCGCCAAACACCTTGCCCTTGAGCACGACAGGCCCCATCGGCAACTCATGCTCTATTATCTCATCCATACGGCCTACGCTTACGGCGCAATAGTTCTTTCCACTCTTGATAGTCTCAATTGTCTTCATAATGTTTTGTAATTTAAAAATGTGTATATTTGTCGTTCTTATTTTCAATTGCAGTGCAAAAATAGTTATTTTATTACTTTTTTGCAAGAACTATCTAAATAGGTAGTAACTTACCAATAGGTAGGAATTGTGTAAAATACTGCTTTTCGGGCATTTCCTGTTTAATAAAGATTAACCAGTCATCGCCTTTTCACTGTTGTGTAAGATAGTGTTTCATTCCTCAGCGAAAGAACATGAGCAAGACAAAAAAAGATTAAAATTTTTTGTTTTGCTCTTGCTTAATCGTATCTTTGCAACATGAAAGAAATGCTTGCCCAATATATGGCTTGTCCTATACGACATGTGATAGACAAGTTTGGCGATAAATGGTCATTACTCGTGCTCTATAGTCTGTGGCGCAGCGAGAGTGGTGTGATGCGCTATAGTGAACTGCATCGGATGATGGTAGACTGCTCGCAGAAAATGCTGTCACAATCTTTAAAAAAATTGGAGCGCAACCACCTCGTGGCAAGGCAACAATATCCTGAGGTGCCACCACGTGTGGAGTACTCTTTGACCGACCTTGGTAAGTCGTTGATGCCCAGTGTGTGCTCACTTGTTGAATGGAGTTTGGAACACTTCAGCGATGTGACTGACGCAAGATAAAAAGTCAATCTATACACCCCATGAAGAAGAACGAAATCATTAGAATCTTTTTTACAATATTATTGGTCTTTTCTGCATTCCCGTTGTTGGCGCAACGCCATGAGATAAACAGCGACCATATCGCCTCACTACAGGTGGTGGCCGATGACGACTGGCTCACCATGCCCGTGATACGTCTCGGCAGCAATCAACGCATACACATCGATTTCGATGACCTCACCCATCAGTACAACCGATACGCCTACAAAGTGATACATTGTGAGGCCGACTGGACAGAATCGGAAGAGTTGTTTGAGAGCGATTACATTGAGGGTTTCGCCGACGGCAACACCATTGACGACATGGAGGAGTCGCTCAACACCAATGTACTCTACACCCACTATAGCCTGACATTGCCCAACGAGCGTTGCCGGATGAAGATAAGTGGCAACTACAAGGTTGAAATCTACGATGACAACGATGACGGCGAGCCCATGCTCACCGCCTGTTTCATGGTGGTGGAACCTGTGATGACAGTGCGCATGGAAGTGAGTCCCAACACGGATATTGATGTGAACAAGACACATCAGCAGGTGTCGATGGAAATTGGGTATCAAGGCCTTCAGGTGCTGCAGCCTGAGAACCAGATACATACAGTGGTGCTGCAGAACGGTCGATGGGACAATGCCTGTGTGAATGCCCAGCCCCAGTTTACCATGGCCGACGGCCTGCGCTGGGACCACAACCGCCAGCTTATTTTCGATGCCGGCAACGAGTACCACAAGTTTGAGGTGCTCGACACAGACCATCCCACACTCGGAATAGACCGTATACGTTGGGACGGGAAGATGTTTCATGCCTTCGTCTTTCCTGATGAACCCCGGCCCAACTATCTCTACGACGAGGATGCCAACGGCGCTTTCTACATCCGCAACAGCGACAATATTGAGAACAACCGCATTTCCGATTATGTGCAGGTGCATTTCCAGTTGATGTGCCCGCAGCCGGTGAAAGGCGATGTGTATGTGAACGGTGTATGGACCAATGGCCGCTTTCTGCCCCAGTACAGGATGGAATATGACTATGAAAGCCGCAGCTATCACCTTGAGCTCCCCTTAAAGATGGGCTACTACTCGTATCAGTATGTGATGCTCGATGCCGATGGCTTCGCCCAGATTATGCCCACAGAGGGCAGCTTTTTCCAGACAGAGAACATTTATTACGCACTTGTCTATTACCGTGGACTGGGTTCCCGTACGGACAGACTCGTAGGTTATCAGAAAGTGCAATTCAAGTGAAAAGGGCAGAAACATGACGCAAACAAAAGTAAAGCGGACAAAAATTCAGTTTAATAATTCTTAATTTAATATTATTTAGAGCCTATTTTTCGCTCTTTACATGCCGAATGTTGTAATTTTGTATTCCCCAAAGGCACATCCTGTAAGGAAAAGTGTCGGAAAAAGCGAACAATAACTACAAAATACAGCATTTATGGCAGAATCAATTGATATCCGTGAATTGAACTTGCGGATTGAGCAGCAAAGCGCATTTGTGACCAATCTTACCATGGGCATGGACCGTGTCATCGTGGGTCAGAAGCATCTCATTGACTCACTCCTGATAGGTCTGCTCAGCGACGGGCATATCCTTCTGGAAGGTGTCCCCGGCTTGGCCAAGACACTGGCCATTAAAACTCTGGCACAGCTTATCGATGCCAAATACAGCCGCATCCAATTCACTCCCGACCTGCTCCCCGCCGATGTGGTGGGTACTATGATTTACTCGCAGAAAGAGGAAAAATTCCAAGTAAAAAAAGGCCCGGTATTCGCTAATTTCGTGTTGGCGGATGAAATCAACCGTGCTCCCGCCAAGGTGCAGAGCGCTCTGCTTGAGGCCATGCAGGAGCATCAGGTCACCATCGGTGAGAGCACTTTCGCACTGCCCGATCCCTTCCTGGTGATGGCTACCCAGAACCCCATCGAGCAGGAAGGCACCTACCAGTTGCCGGAGGCCCAGGTCGACCGTTTCATGCTGAAGGTGCTGATTGATTATCCCACCCTGCAGGAAGAGAAACTCATTATCCGCGAGAACCTTCATGGCAGTCTGCCCGAGGTGAAGCCCGTGACCACCGCTGAGGAAATCATCACCTCGAGGGCCGTGGTCCGTCAGGTGTACATCGACGAGAAGATTGAGCAGTATATCGCCGACATCGTTTTTGCCACCCGTTATCCCGACCGTTATGGACTGGGCAACCTGAAAGACATGATCACCTTTGGCGGCTCACCCCGTGCCAGTATCAACCTCGCCAAGGCAGCGCGTGCCTATGCCTTTGTGAAGCGCCGTGGCTATGTGGTGCCCGAGGATGTGCGTGCCGTGGTGCACGACGTGTTGCGCCATCGTGTGGGTCTTTCTTACGAGGCAGAGGCAAGCAACGTGACTAGCGAGGAAATTATAAGCAATATCATCAACAAAGTGGAGGTTCCTTAATGGACACTTCGGAGATACTGAAAAAAGTCCGTCAGATAGAAATCAAGACACGCGGACTAAGCCAGAATATCTTTGCAGGGCAGTATCACACTGCCTTCAAGGGCAGAGGTATGGTTTTTTCCGAGGTCAGGGAATATCAGTATGGCGACGATGTGCGCGACATCGACTGGAATGTCACGGCACGCTTCCATCATCCCTATGTGAAGGTGTTTGAGGAGGAGCGTGAGCTGACCGTGATGCTGCTGGTCGACGTGAGTGGCTCGCTCGACTTCGGAACCGTGTCGCAGACCAAACGCGACATGGCCACCGAGATAGCCGCCACGCTGGCTTTCAGCGCCATACAAAACAATGACAAGATTGGTGTGGTGTTTTTCTCCGACAAGGTGGAGAAATACATACCGCCCAAGAAAGGACGCAAGCATATCCTCTATATCATCCGCGAGATGCTGCACTTCCAGCCTGAGAGTGCCCGTACCGATGTGAGCCAGGCCGTGGAATTCCTTACGCGCGTGATGAAGCGCCGCTGCACAGCTTTCCTGCTCAGCGACTTCTTCGTGAGAGATTCGTTCGAGGACGCCCTCACCATCTGCAACCGCAAGCACGACGTGGTGGCAATACAGATATACGACCGCCGCGCCAAGGAGCTGCCCAATGTGGGATTGATGAAGGTATACGATGCCGAGACCGGCCATGAGATGGTGATAGACACCAGCAGCCGCAAACTGCGCCAGGCACACACTGCCTACTGGCTGCGAAGGCAGAACGAACTGCGCCAGGTGTTTTCCAAGAGCCGTGTCGACCATGTGTCTATCGCCACACATGAGGATTATGTGAAAATGTTGTTGATGCTCTTCAAGATGAGAGCATGACAATGCAAAATGAGAGACCAATGAGAAAAAGACTTTTTACCATAGCCTTCAGTTTGTGCGTCGCTCTTTGTGCTGCTGCGCAGGTGGGCGTTGAGTCGGTCATCGATTCTGTGCAGATATTCATTGGAGAGCAGGCACATCTCACCCTCACAGTGGCCATGAAAGAAGGTCAGCACGCCGCCATGCCCTCTTTTGCTCCGAGGCAGTTTATCGCCCCGGGAGTGGAGGTGTTGGAGCAGGCCGACGGCGACACCGTGAGGCTGAGCGACGGCACGGTGAAAGTGTCGAGGCGCTACACCCTCACCTCTTTTGATGACACCCTCTACTATCTGCCGCCGCTTAAAGTGAAGGTCGACGGAAAGGAGTATACAGCCAAGACTCCTGCCCTCAAGGTGCTCACCGTTGAGGTGGACACCCTGCATCCCAACCAGTTCTTCCCGCCGAAGGAGATCCAGGACAATCCGTTCAAGTGGAGCGACTGGAGCGGCGTGTTCTGGCTCAGTCTGCTCACCCTGCTGCTCGCACTCGTAGGCTACTACCTCTTCCTGCGCTTGCGCAGCAACAAGCCCGTGATTGCACGCATCAAGTTTGTCAAGCGTCTGCTGCCTCACCAGAAGGCCATGAACAGCATAGCAAAAATCAAGGCCGAGCAGGGCAGCGGCAGCGAGGACCAAAAGACATATTATACCCGGCTCACCGACACACTGCGCACCTATATGGAAGAGCGTTTTGGCTTCAATGCCATGGAGATGACCTCCTCGGAGATTATCGAGCGCCTGAAACAAGAAGACAGCAGCAAGATAGCTGAGCTGGTGGAACTGTTTGAGACCGCCGACTTGGTGAAATTCGCCAAGTACTCCACTCTCATCAACGAGAACGACCGCAACATGACCCACGTGGTGGAGTTTATCGAGAGCACAAAGAAAGAAAACGAACCTACCATAGAACGTATAGAACCCACCCTCTCGGACGACGACCTGCGCACCCGCCGTGCCCGCCGCATCCTCAAGGTGGTGATAGGTGTGGTGGCCGCCATCCTGGCCGCTATCCTGGCCTATCTGATATGGCAGATAATCCTGTTGCTGGCATAGGAATTGTCCTGGCAGCATACAACTGAACAGAGAAAATGCAATTTGTAGACAAAGAATATTTCCTGCTCCTGCTGTTGGTGATACCCTACCTGCTGTGGTATTTCCTCTTCAGGAAGAACACGGAGCCTACTATGCGCATGAGCGACACCTATGTGTACCGCCATGCGCCTAAAAGCTGGAGGCAACGCTTGCTGCACCTGCCTATGTTGCTGCGCCTGCTTACCTTCATCATGCTTGTGTGCGCACTCGCCCGCCCGCAGACACATACTGCATGGGGACGGAAGTCGGTGGAGGGTATCGACATCATGCTGGCCATGGACGTGTCGACCAGTATGTTGGCGGAGGACTTGCGGCCCAACCGCCTCGAAGCGGCCAAGGACGTAGCGGCAGAGTTTATCTCCGGACGTCCCGACGACAACATCGGACTCACCATCTTCGCCGGCGAGGCCTTCACCCAGTGCCCCATGACCACCGACCATGCCGCCCTGCTCAACCTGCTCCACAATGTACGCACCGACATAGCACAGCGCGGCCTGATACAGGATGGTACCGCCATCGGCATGGGACTGGCCAACGCCGTGGGACGCCTCAAGGACAGCTCCACCAAAAGCAAGGTGGTGATATTGCTCACCGACGGCTCCAACAACCAGGGCGACATCTCACCCATGACGGCCGCAGAGATAGCCCGCAGTTTCAATATCAGGGTCTACACCATCGGCGTGGGCACCAACAAGACCGCACGTTATCCCATCAATGTGGGAGGCACCGTGCAGTATGTGAATATGCCGGCAGAGATCGACACTGAGACATTGAGCAACATTGCCGCCACCACCAAGGGCAATTTCTACCGTGCCACCAATACGGCGGAACTGAAAAAGATATACAAAGACATCGACCAACTGGAGAGAACAAAATTCGACGTGCAGCGTTTCAGCCGGCGCTACGAGGGCTTCCTGCCTTTCGTCATCGCCGCTGCCGTGGCCCTGTTAATCGAGATACTGTTGCGCACCACTCTGCTGAGGCGCATCCCGTAGGCGCATCCTCCTGTCGGTACAACAAGACATACAGAAACCATGTTTAGATTCGAGAATCCTATATTCCTATACCTCCTGCTGCTGATACCGCTGCTGGCGCTTGTGCGCTATCTCTACCAGCGCGACAGGAAAGCCAAGATAAAACGCTTCGGCGACCCCGAGCTGCTGCAGGCCATGATGAGTGGCGTGTCGAAATACCGTCCTGCCGTGAAGTTCTGGCTGCTTGAGGGTGCTCTCGCTCTCTTCATTGTGATGATGGCACGCCCGCAGTTTGGCAGCCGCATCCACCGTGAGAAGCGACAGGGTATAGAGGCCATGATTTGTATGGACATCAGCAACTCTATGCTGGCTGAGGACGTGGTGCCGTCGCGCCTTGAAAAGAGCAAGATGCTCATGGAGAACCTGGTAGACCATTTCGACACCGACAAGGTGGGTCTTGTGGTTTATGCCGGCGACGCTTTCGTGCAGATGCCCATCACAGCCGATTATGTTTCGGCCAAGATGTTCATGCAGAATATCAATCCTTCGCTCATCGCATCACAGGGCACCGACATAGCCACTGCCATCGACCTCGCCATGAAGAGTTTCACGCAGGATGAGAAAGCCGGAAAGGCCATTATCGTCATCACCGACGGTGAGGACCATGAGGGGCAGGCCATGGCCGCGGCCCGAGCCGCTAAGGAGAAAGGAGTGAGGGTTTTCATCCTCGGTATCGGCTCTTCCAAGGGAGCGCCTATTCCCATGCCCGACGGTCACTATCTCACCGACCGCAGCGGAGAGACCGTGATGAGCCGTCTGGATGAGAATATGTGCAAGGAGATAGCTGCAGCCGGAAGCGGCACTTACATCCATGTGGACAATACTTCAAACGCCCAGGAGATGCTCGACGAGGAAATAGTGAAGATGCAAAAAGGTGAGGTCTCCACGGTGGTGTACAGCGATTACGACGAACAGTTCCAGGCAGTGGGTATCATTGCACTGTTGCTGCTCATCATTGAAACAGTGGTGTTGGAGCGTCGACGTAATTGGCAGAACCGCATTAAACTGTTCCGCAGGGGAGCCTCTGTGGTCCTCCTGCTGGTTATCGCCACGGCGGCCTCCGCACAGACCGACCGCCAATATGTGCGCATGGGCAATCAGCTCTACCGGCAGGGCAAGTTCGACAAGGCCGAACTGGAATACAAAAAAGCCCTCTCCAAGAACGAGAACAACTCGCAGGCACTCTACAACATGGGACTGGTGGCGCTGCAATTGCAGAAAGACTCCGATGCCGTGGCCTGTTTCAACAAGGCTGCCAAGGTGGAGACCAACCCCATCCGCAGGGCAATGTCCTACCACAACATCGGTTGGGTGATGCAGAACCATCAGGAATACGGACAGGCCATTGAGGCCTACAAGGAAGCCTTGCGCAACAATCCCCAGGACGATGAGACCCGTTACAATCTGGCTTTATGCCAGCGGCAGAAGAAAGACAAAAATAATGGCGGCGGAGGCCAGAACAACCAGGACAAACAGCAAGACAAGAACCAGGACAAGAAACAAGACAAGCAAGACAAACAGCAGCAACAGCAGCAGAACCAGCAACCTCGCAACAATGAGATGAGCAAGGAAAATGCCGAGCGATTGCTCGACGCTGCCGTTCAGCAAGAGAGAAACACGCAGGAGCGACTGCAGAAAGCAATGCAACAGGCGCCGAGGCGTAGTCTTGACAAAAACTGGTGATAGAAGTTTATGATGATGAGACGATACCTTTTCATATTTATTGGCATTTTACTGATGTCACATGCGGCCGCGCAGAAACTCAGTGTACATGCACCGTCGAAGGTTGCTACAGGCGAGACTTTCCGACTGGAATACTCTATCAATACGGCCGATGTGGGTGGGCAACTGCATATCGGTTCGTTGCCCGATGCGCTCGAGATAGCCTACGGTCCGAGTGTGTCGCAGCAGGAAAGCTACTCGATGGTGAATGGGCATGTGGACCGCTCCGCATCCATCACCTATACCTATATGATACTTGCCAACAAGCCCGGAACCTTCACCATCCCGGCAGCCAGTATCAGCGTGGGTGGTCATACACTCACCTCCAGTCCTGTGAAAGTGACTGTGTCGGGCGGCACGAATCCCAATGCCGGCACAGGACCCAATTTCCATCGTGAGACGGATGAAGATCATCGCATGCGCAGTGCCGGCTCTCCCATCACCCAGAAAGACCTTTTCATCAGGGTGAGCGCCAATAAGACAAGAGTGCACGAGCAAGAGCCCGTGTTGCTCACCTATAAGGTGTATACACTCGTCGATCTTACTCAGCTCGAGGGTAAAATGCCCGATCTGAAAGGCTTCCACACCCAGGAGGTGCCCCTGCCGCAGCAGAAGAGTTTCCATGTGGAAAAAGTGGACGGACGCAACTACCGCTGTGTCACTTGGAGCCAGTATGTAATGTATCCCCAGATGACCGGCAACCTCGAGATACCCAGTATCGTGTTCAAGGGCATCGTGGTGCAGGAGAACCGCAATGTAGACCCCTTCGAGGCCTTCTTCAACGGTGGTTCGGGATACGTAGAGGTGAAACGTGAGATTGAAGCCCCGGGTGTCACTATCCGTGTCGACTCATTGCCCAACAGACCTGCCGGCTTCTCGGGAGGAGTGGGGCACTTCAATCTTTCAGCCCAACTCAACAAGACCGAGGTGAAAGCCGGCGACCCCATCACACTGCGTGTGGTGATAGGTGGTGTGGGCAACCTCAAGTTGCTGAAGCAACCCGTTGTGGAATTCCCGAAAGACTTTGAGAAGTACGACCCCAAGGTGACCGACAAGACCAAGCTCACCGCCAATGGAGTGGAGGGCAATATGGTATATGATTTCCTTGTGGTGCCGAGTAATCAGGGCGATTACACCATTCCGCCTGTCGAGTTCATTTACTACGACACGAGCGCAAACGGCTATCGCACACTGAAAAGCACACCATTCAACATCAAGGTGGAACCTGGTGACGGCAACTCCACATCAGTGTCCGACTTCAGTGAAAACAAGAACAAGGACATCCACAACATCAAGAAAGGCAAGGCCACGGTACACAAGCAAGACACCTTCTTCTTCGCCTCACCATGGTATTGGATATCCATCCTGCTGCCGCTCATCGCCTTCGTGGTGCTGCTCTTTGTGTTCCGGCACCGTGCTCTGGAAAATGCCAATATAGGCAAACGCCGTGGCCGTCAGGCCAGCAAGGTGGCAACACGCCGCCTACGCACTGCCAACCGTCTGATGCTTTCCGAGCAGAAAGACGCTTTCTACGACGAGGTGCTGCGTGCTCTCTGGGGCTATGTGGGCGACAAACTCAATATGCCTGTGGAGGAACTCTCCCGCGAAAATATCAGCGACCGACTCAACCAACGGGGTGTCGATGAGCCTACCGTAGCCAAGTTTATCGAGGCACTCGACGAGTGCGAGTACGAACGCTATGCGCCGGGAGATACTGCCGGAAACATGAACAAGACATTCGAAACCGCCATGACAGCCATCATGAGAATAGAAGACGCCATGAAGGCAGCCGGCAAGCGGAAACACACAGCCGCTGCAGTGTGCCTGCTGATGCTGTTGCTGCCGTTGCCTGGCTTGTCAATCACTAAGGACAATGCCGATGCCGAATACCTGAAAGGTAACTACCAGCAGGCTATCAAGGATTATGAGGAACTGCTCAAGGCAGGAGTAAGCGCCGAACTCTACTACAACCTCGGCAATGCTTACTACCGCACCGACAATATCACCCGTGCCATCCTCAATTACGAACGCGCCTATGAACTCTCGCCCGGCGATGAAGACATAAGGTTCAACCTGCAATTGGCACGCTCTAAGACCATCGACAAGATAACCCCCGCCTCAGAGATGTTTTTCGTCACTTGGTATCATGCCTTGGTGCATCTTACCAGCGTGGATCGGTGGGCATATATCGCCTTGTTCAGTATCATCTTGGCACTTGTGCTCATGCTGGCTTATCTTTTCGCACCCTCGGTGATGTGGCAGAAAATAGGCTTCTACGGCTCCATATCCCTCTTGGTGCTCTTCCTGCTGGCCAATCTGTTTGCCTTCGAGCAGAAGAGGCAGCTCATGAATAGCAAAAGTGCCATCATTACCTCCTCGTCGGTGAATGTGATGAAGACCCCGTCAGACAAGGCTGCATCCGACTTTGTCCTGCATGAGGGCACCAAGGTGAATATCGTCGACACATCCATCAAGGGATGGAAGAACATCCGTGTGGCTGACGGCCGCGAGGGATGGGTGAAAGACGACAAGATGGAGGATATCTGACGCGTAAAAACCGCTTATGGACTGGCAGACTATCATCGACCTCGACCGCCAAATCCTCGCATTCTTCAATGGGAGCGACTCGTTGTTCCTCGATGGGCTCATGCTCACCTTCACACAGGGCACAACATGGATATTGCTGTATCTGTCGCTGCTTTATGTGGTGGTGAAAAACAACGAGACCATGCTCCAAATAGGACTTGTGGTGGGATGTTGCGCCCTGTGTCTCTTCTTTACCGAGTTTGTGACGGAAGGCCTTGTGAAACCTGCCGTGGCGCGTCCCCGGCCGGGGAATGACCCTCTGTTTATGTATGCCGTCGACGTGGTAAACGACAAAAGGTCGCTCGACTATAGTTTCTTTTCCGCCCATGCGTCCAACACATTCGGCATCGCCATGTTTTTCAGCCTGCTCATGCGCAACCGTCTCTTCACCTGCCTCATGTTGGGGTGGTCGTTGCTCAATTGCTACACGCGGCTTTACCTGGCCATGCACTATCCGTCGGATATCCTTGTCGGACTTATCTGGGGCGGCATCGTGGGCAGCGGGGTCTACTACGCCTATACCGTCTTCACTCATCAGTTGGCACCCAAGCAAAGCTATGTGTCATCACAGTACACAAGTTCGGGTTATGCGGCGGCCGATGTTGACGCGGTGGCAACCGCATTCGCCCTAACTATGGTCTATGCCATATTGAAGGCACTGCTCATGCTTTGAAACCAACACAAGAATGATAACAATGAATCCACAGAAAATCAGGATAAGTGATTACGACTATCCGCTGCCCGATGAACGGATAGCCAAGTTCCCGTTGCCTCAGCGCGACGCTTCAAAACTGCTGCTCTACCGTCATGGAGAGATTGGAGAGGATGTGTTCCGCAACCTTCCTCAGTATATCCCTTCCCGCATGCTCATGGTGTTCAACAACACCCGTGTGATACGTGCCCGGCTTCTTTTCCGCAAGACAACCGGTGCCTTGATAGAGGTGTTTTTGCTTGAGCCTCATCATCCCGCCGATTATGAGCAGGTGTTTCAAACCACCCAGTGCTGCGAGTGGCTCTGTATGGTGGGCAATCTCAAGAAATGGAAGGAAGGCCGCTTGGAGCGCACACTCGAGGTAAAAGGCCAGGAGGTGACGCTCTCTGCCGAACGCTTGGGCGAACAGCATACCAGTCAGCGGGTCTCGTTTACGTGGACAGGCGGCTGTTCATTCGCCGATGTCATTGAGGCGGCGGGCCAACTGCCCATACCGCCCTATCTCAACAGGGAGACATGTGAGAGCGACCTCACCACTTATCAGACCGTATATTCGAAAATCAAGGGAAGCGTGGCGGCGCCAACTGCAGGCCTCCACTTTACCGACGACGTGCTTGCCCGGCTTGATGCCTGCGGTGTGGAACGTGAGGAAATCACCCTGCATGTTGGTGCCGGCACTTTCAGGCCTGTGAAGAGCGAGGAGATAGCCGGACATGAGATGCACACAGAATATATCAGTGTGCACCGGTCCACACTCCAGCGTCTCATCGAACACAATGCTGAGGCTGTGGCGGTGGGCACCACCAGTGTGCGTACGTTGGAGAGCCTCTATTACATGGGACTGCGCTTGAGCCGCAACCCCGAACTCAACGAGCAGCAGCTGCACATCGACCAGTGGGAACCTTATACCACCACCGGGCAGATTGCCCCTGTCGAGGCACTGCGCCTTCTGGTGGACTGGCTCGACCGCAACGGCCTCACCACCCTCAATTCAAGCACGCAGATTATCATCGCTCCGGGTTATGAGTACAAAATCGTGAAAATGCTCATCACCAACTTCCACCAGCCCAAAAGCACCCTGCTCTTGCTGGTAAGCGCATTGGTGGGAGAACACTGGCATGATATCTACCGGTATGCTTTGGGGCATGACTTCCGCTTCCTCAGCTATGGCGACAGTTCGCTGCTCATTCCATAACCTAAATCGTGAACAAAAAGCAATCAAGACAATATGAAAATTGGAGACAAGGTAAGATTTCTCAGTGAGACAGGAGGCGGCGTGGTAGCCGGTTTCCAAGGCAAGAACATCGTGCTCGTGGAAGACGAGGACGGCTTCCAGATTCCCACACCCATCAATGAGGTGGTTGTGGTGGTGACCGACGACTATAACATTGCCAAGGTACATACAGATGCCGTGCCAGGCATGAAGCCGGTGCATAAGGAGGAAAAGGCCAAAGTGCGCATCCTCGACGACGGTGAGGACGACGATCCTTCAGCACGCCCTGTCACCTACCGCCCTCCGGTGGAGGAACGCAAAGGAGGTGACAACCTCTCTGCCTATTTGGCATTCGTGCCCATCAATATCAAGGAGATGACCACCACGCCCTTTGAGAGCTATTTCGTGAACGACAGCAACTATTATCTCTCCTACACCTGCCTCACTGCTGACGGCAACAATTGGACCCTTCGCTCGCAAGGCGAGATAGAACCGAATACGAAGGTCTTTTTGGAGGAGTTTGAGCGCAATGCCCTCAATGAGATGGAGCGTATCTGTGTGCAGATGGTGGCTTATAAACGGGAGAAATCCTTCCTGATGAAGGCACCTGTCGATGTGCGTCTGCGTATCGACCCAGTAAAATTCTACAAACTGCATACTTTCCGTGAGAACGATTTTTTCGAGACCCCGGCCCTCATCTATCCCATTATAGAAAATGATGTGCCCGCCCGTTCTCTCGCCATCGACCCGCAGCAGCTGAAGAAGGAGATGTACACGCCCACACCCCGTAAAAGCGAGGCCCGTGTGTCAAAACCCGAGAAAGCGGAAAACAGCGCCATGGTGCGCCGTTATGAGGATGGTCAGAGCAAAGGCCATGCCCCCAAGACCAAGTCACACGATGATGTGTTGGTGGTTGACCTGCATGCGAATGAGTTGCTCGAGACAACGGCAGGCATGAGCCCCGGCGACATCCTGAAGTATCAGGTAGGTGTGTTCCACAAGACATTGCAGGAGCATAGCCGTGAGAAGGGACGTAAAATCGTGTTCATCCACGGCAAGGGCGATGGTGTGTTGCGCAATGCCATCCTGCATGAGCTCAACTACCGTTATAAGCAGTATCCCCATCAGGATGCCTCTTTCCAGGAATATGGCTTCGGTGCCACACAAGTCACTATCCGTTGATGATTCATTATTCTTGTTAGGACAATGGAGTGGGGGTGAAAACCTTCAGGTGGCACAAAAACTGGTCTTGTAAGGCTTGAAAATGGCAAGAAACAAGAAAAATGCACTGAAAAGTGAAATTATTTTGCGAAAAATTTGGAGAAATCAAAAAATGGTATTACCTTTGCACCGCATTTGAGAGCAAATGCACGGTAATTCCGTGGTAAGGAAGTTTGGGTGAGTGGCTGAAACCAGCAGTTTGCTAAACTGCCGTACGGGTTACCGTACCGGGGGTTCGAATCCCCCAGCTTCCGCATGGAACATCAAGCTTAAAAATAATGGTGGATTCATCTAATGGTTAGGATACAAGATTCTCAATCTTGGCATAGGGGTTCGATTCCCCTATCCACTACCTGGGAGGCTTAAAGCCTCCTTTTTTTGTGCCTTTTAAATTCTCCGTCCCATTTATATACGTTAACTTGAGCCGGAATGGCAATATAGAAGACTATGGCGGCGTTATACAAAAAGCAAATGTATGATTGACTATTAAAAAGACCATGTCCATGAAGCCATGCTTTCAAACGGTATTGACACATTTTCAGAAGTATCAGTTACAAAAGTGAGGGGACTTTCGTCTTCTTTTTGTTAACTTTGTCGCCAAAATCGAAGATATGAAGAAGACCGTCTTTTCATTGTTGTTTGCCCTAAGCCTTGTCTTGGGCATACAGGCCCAAAATGCCGTAGTTACCATTGACGCACAGAACCCCCATCAGACGATAACAGGATTCGGAGGCTTCGTCTGCAGTCCGCAGTTCACATATAACCACATGAGCACCAGCGAGATAAAAAAGGTGTGGGGACAGGAAAGCACCGTCGGGTGCAATATCATGCGCCTCTTCATACCCATCGGAAAGAACAGCTGGAGCCAGTCGCTCGCCACTGCAAAAAGAGCCAAAGAAATGGGACTCATTGTCTTCGCATCGCCCTGGGGACAGCCTGCTGAATGGAAGACCAACGGCACCAGCAATGCCAAGAACAGCGACGGGACATTGGGTTACCTGAAGCGTGAGAACTGGCCCGACTATGCGCAGTATCTTGAGGATTATGTGCAGTATATGCGCAACAATGGGGTAGAGCTCGATGCTATCTCCATTCAGAACGAACCCGACTGGCCCGCCACCTATGCAGGTTGCCTCTGGTCAGCACAGGATATCGCCGAGTTTGTGAAGACCTATGGTCCGAGCATCAGCTGCAAGGTGATGGCTCCGGAGACGCTTGCCGTGAGCGACAGCTATGCCAACGCCCTCAACCAGAGTGACGTGTTGGAAGGTTTCGATATCTACGGAGGACATCAGTATGGAGGTATTCAGAGCGCCTACAAAAATTTGGCGGCAAAGGGCAAGGAAGTGTGGATGACCGAGTATCTCATCAACTGGAATGAGATTGAGAACAACACGCGCAATTTTGATTTCTCAAAGGATTTCTTCGATTTCTTCCGCGCCATCAACACTTGTATGCTCGGCGATTTCAACGCCTGGGTGCATTATGCCGCCAAACGCTATTATGCGATGCTTGGCGACGGTCAGCGCGGCACAACCAATGGAACAGTCACCAAGCGAGGCTATGTCATGGCCCATTTCGCACGTTTCGTAACAGGCATGACACGTGTTGATGCCGTTTGGAACGATGAGGAGCAGGTGCCTTTCGAGGGTTCCGCATATCTTTCGCAGACAGGCGACACTGTGGTGGCTGTTATCGCCAATCCCTCTGACAATGACCGTGAGTTGAGACTCAACTTGCCATTCTACACAGAGAGCGGCAGTCTTTATGTCACTACAAAGACGGACAATCTAATCGATTCGGGCATTCAGATTGAGACGGAAACATGCCGCCCAGTGGTCAACATCCCTGCCATGAGTGTAGCCACAGCTCTTTTTGTACGAAGCAGAGACCGTCAGCCCTCTCAGATGAACGGAATGACTGTCCACTTCGACCTCTTGGATGACCAGATACAGACAAAATCCTCGTTCGGAACAAATTATAAACTGACAGGGCAAACAAAAAAGTTTGACCATTCCAATCCTTTGATTTCCAGATTCAACAACAGTTCCAGCGGCTATGTCGAGCTCACTGACCGCTTCAGCCATCTGGTGATGCATGTCGACAAGGTGACCTCTACGCTCAACTATACCTCCGCGCTCACAACGCTTCACTATGTTAACGGCAATGGCGCAGTTGCCACACACGACTATGGCGAGCTGAACCTGTCGAAGAAAGAGAATTTCAACTTGGTGTTCGACCTTTCGCCACATACACTTCCCGACGGATGCCGTGGCCTGATATCCCTGACCAACAACAACTGGTCGTCGACACTGACCATCACTTTCGGAGATGTATACCTCATCCAAGGCGATACACGGTATGCAGCCAACCTAAGCGGAGTGTATGTCGAGGATGACAACTTTCTTTTCGACTATACTTCAGACCCCGCCTGCACCAGTCTTGACCTCAGCCAGGTAACAGAGACACCGGTAGCCTTGCCTTGGCTGGAGGGAACCAACCGGATAGCTTTCCTGCCCGAAGGTGCCAACACCTCAACTGCCAACACTGTCGCGGGAACGGTGTGTGAACAGTTGAGCCTGACCGATGACGGTGGCCATTTCCGTCCTGCCAAAGGTTTCACGGCCAACAATGCCGCCTTGACGTGCGATATCAATGGTGCCCGCATGCTGATGTTGCCCTTCTCTGCTTCCATACCGGATAATGCGAAGGCTTATCGCCTTGGAGACGATATGGCGCTGCAAGAGGTAGACAAGATTGCTGCTCATGAGCCTGTGATTGTGGTGGCTCAAGGTAAGGTTGCCTTCACTGGCAATGGCGACGTGGACTATGCTACTTGCTCTACTGGTGCTATGCTGCGTGGGTCTTACGTGGCTGTTCCGCTTTACGCCGGTGACTATGTGCTGAGTCAGCAGGGTGAGGAATGGGGATTGGCACGGTTGACCGACGATGCCTCGCTGCAGCCCTTCAATGCCTATGCCCAACTGAATAATGCCGCTGATTTCGTGCCCCTTGCCATACCCGTATTGGGCATTGTAGAAATGAAACAATCATCACCCTCTAACTATCCCACCTACAATATGATGGGACAGCGAGTAGCTGATAATCACCGTGGAATCGTGATACGTGACGGACGGAAATTCCTCAACCGATAATGCTGTTTCTATAGGAGAAGAATTGCCTGGTTTTAATTGGAATCCTCCATCGTATCGGCAAACTTCCTTCGCATTTCGTCGAAGCGGTCGTGAATATCAAGGAAGCAGTCGTAAGTAAAGAAATCTCTTGTGGTGTCATGGATGTCTTCAAGTACTGATTCACGCGATCCGCAGTTGTCTAGGTCTACCATGTCAGTATCGAAAAGTGCATTGATCTCGGGCAGTAGTTCCGTGGCTTTCATGTCTATCAGGTCGCATATCACACTTGATGCCACTGTCGCGTCCACAGCTTTAGCTTCGGCCACATGCTCTATACAGAAGTTGAGCATTTCACGGAACCAGGCTATCACCTCATTCCTTCGCTCTGGCTGGCGCACGGCGATTTGAACTATTGCCGGGAATATTTCTACTTTAGGCAGCCAGTAGAGACCTTCCTCTTTCGAGTAATCCATCAGCTTTCCGAGCTGATTCTGGGCCAGTTTGTATAGTGTGGGAACGAAAACCTCGTTTGTCGAGTCACCAAAATGATAGTCGAAAAATCCTTCTGATTGCCTCATTGTCTCAAGCACACAGTCGAGACTGCTTGTGTCATTGCCTACCTCGGCCAAAAGCATGATACATGAGCTCAGAATACCGTTGTAATGGCCATCATCGTAGCCTTTGGGAATGATGTGGAATGTCTGACCGATGTTATAGAGAATCAGGCTTTCAAGATCTTGGCGCAAAGCTTCGTGCGGAAGCGACAGAATGCGGTCAGTCAGCTCGTCCTTTAAATAGATGGCATTTTCAGGCTTTGATAACTCTTCTTGTATCCATGGATAATGGAGTGTGACTTCTGTGGGATAGGCGGGGTAATGGTAGGAGTAGACCATTTCAGGTCCGTATTTTTTGAGGAATCCATTGTCTTTTTCCTCCTCATCATCATCCCATTCTTCATAGTCAGGATCTTCACTGTTCAAGTAATAGTCGAAGTTGCCTTCGCCCAGATTCTTTTTCAGGAGAGGGAGATACCGGCTTGCCTCTAAAGTGCTGTCGACTACGAGTGTGTGCTTGCCATTTTTGCCAAAGGCGTATTCTATGAGAGGAATGTCGTCCGTATCCTCCTCGAGCATATATTGGGTGATGTTGAAGGACTTGTCAGGACTTATTCCTGCTTCTTCAGCAAAGGCATTGGCACCATATATCCAGTTGTGCGCTTCTTCATAACTGCATTCCTGGAGTTCTTCTCTATATGTACTTATCATTTCATCGAATTCAGAATCTTCCAACCTGAGCTGATTAAATGAGTCTTTCACTCCAAGACACCAGATGTCAACCAAAAATACGGCCATGCTTATTTTTCCGCCTGTATGCTTGCGGGTTACAATAATATGTCCTTCGCCGCAGGTTTCCAAATCAGGACTTATATAGCAAGTGCCAATTTCCAATGTCCTTGCCTTTTGCCTCATATACTTTTCCGGTGAGAGGAATTGTTGCTTCTGAGGTTTCTTCTGCTTTTTCTTGGCCATAACTTAAAGATAATTAGTCTTGTTATTTGTGGAACAATTGTATAGTTTTGTCAAAGATGCAAAATCGATAGATTTTGCAAAAATAATGAAAAAAAGCAAACCGCCAAAAAAAGAGTGTATGAAAAATACAAGAGGATATGTCGGGAAAGACATATCCTCTTGCTGCTGAGGGGCGTAACTTAAGCCTGCTCAAAGGGCAGGGGGCTACGTCAGGATGTGGCTTAGTAGCCCGGATTCTGATAGCTGTCGCCGTTGCCGATGGCCTGGATGAATGCCTGCGGAATAGGACGTACGGCATATTCGGGCTTGAAGTACTGGCCAAGGTCAGGATGTGTCTCCTTCAGGTAGTTGGCATCTTTGAGCATGCCCATGCGCTTCAGGTCATAGAAGCGGCAGTACTCACCGCACAGCTCACGTCCGCGCTCATCGAGGATGGTGCGGGCAGTGGGAGTGCCGGTCAGTGCTTTGGCACCTGCTCTGTTGCGTACCTTGTTCAGATAGTTGAGCGCGTTGGATCCTTGGTTCAGGTACAGACTGGCTTCTGCGGCGATGAGGTAGACCTCAGCCATACGCATCATGAAGGTGGCGTTGAGGTTGCCGTTACGCATCTTGCTGGCATTGGCCACATAGTAGTTGTCGCTCTTGTGCTTGCTCAGCGAGGGGTAGATGTAGCGGAACAGGTTGTCCTTGCCGTTCAGGGTCATCTTCACGTTGTGCTTGGCATCGTCATACACATCCTTATAGTCTACAAGCAGATAAGTTGAGGTGGACTTGCCTGCCACTTCCTGGGCATAGTTGGCGTCTTGCGGTACTACAATGCGGTAGCCTAAGTCGCCGGCCTTCAGACTCTGGCCAACTACACTTGCATCCTTGTTGAAGTTGGCTTGGGTGTTGGCGTCCCAGGTGAAGTCCTGGTTGGCATTCCATTCTGTAGTGAATGAGGCGTGGTAGCGGGGATCGAGTGTGCCGTCGCTCTGTACGAAGAGGTTCAGCAGGTGCTGTGTGGGCATGAAATAACCCTCGGCATCGTACTCGTAGGAGAGAACGGCGTCTTGGGTCTTTGACCATGCGCCAAACTGGCTCAGCGCACACTGGAAGTCCTCGTCCATGCGGTTGCACTTCCAGTTGCCGTTGCTCGAGCCGTGGCCGTTGGAGCCGGCATACCAGCGGTGCTTCCAGAGTGCCTCTTTGTTGGCCATGTTGTTGGCCTGGCTGAACACTTCGGCGAAAGTGGGATACATATAGGCACCGTAGGTGTTGCCGCCCGACTCGCAGTCGGTTATCAGTTTCTGGGCGGTATCCAGTGCCTTCTGCACATACTCGGTGGTGTTGTACTCGTAGGTCTGCAGATAGGCCTTGGCCAGCATGCCGAGAGCGGCCTTCTTGGTCGGGGTAGTGCAGGTGGCATCGGTGCCTTTCTCCAGCCACTGTACGGCAAACTCAAGGTCGGGCAGGATGATATCCTTGTACACCTGCAGTGGCTCGGTGCGCGTGGGGTTGTACTCGGTTGAGCTGGCGGGCTCGGTGATTACGGTGACGGCACCAAACTGCTCCACGGCGTTGAAATAGTACATGGCGCGCATGAAACGGGCGATGGCCACTTGATAGTTTCGCTCCGCTTCAGTTTTGAAGGGCACTTTGTCGGCCTTGGAAATGGCGATATTGCAAGCACCGATGCCGTCGTAGATACAGTTCCACATGTTGGCGGTATGCGAGATGCTGGGAGCGGCTCCCGCATCAAACCAGAAGTACTGTGTGTAGGATGAGTTGATGTTGGCACGGTAGGTCCACAGGTCAGTGTCGCCCTCGGTGAACATCATGAAGAATTCCGTTCCGTAGAGATGGCGTTCCATGCCGAAGAAGGTCTGGTTCACCAGGGCGGCGTATGTCTCTTCCGAGGTGGCCAGATTGTCCATTGTGAAGCCGCCGGGGTTCTCCTCGTCAAGGGAGCATCCGCTGAAGGTGGCCAGGATAACTGTCGTGGCTGCTGTAAGCAGCATGTTTTTTATCGTAGTTTTCATATTTGCGTTCCTCCTGTTTTTAGAATGTGATGTTTACGCCAAACACAAACTGTTTGTAAGTTGGGAATGAGTCGGCGCCGCCCATTTCGGGGTCGGTCCCTTTCAGCTGGCTTTCCTTGCAGATAATCCAGGGATTGTAGGCAGTGAAGTAGAAACGGCATTTCTCCATCAGGGCGTGGCGGCTGATTTGCTTCGGAAGGGTGTAGCCCACGGTGATGTTCTTCACCTTGAAGAATGAGCCGTCGAAGATGCGAAGCGATGAGATGCCGATGCTCTGGTCGTCGCCTGAACCGGGAGCGGGATAGTAGGCTCCCTGGTTGCTCTCTGTCCAGTAGTCCACACCAGCTATCTGGTTCTCTGTCACGGCCGACTTGCCCGTATAGAAGCCCAGCAGTTTGCTCGAGATGGTCTGTCCCAGACGGGCCATGGCGTAGATGGTGAGGTCGAAGTTCTTGTAGGTGAAGGTGTTGTTCAGACCGAATATCCAGTTGGGATTCTGATGACCCAGTATCTGACGGTCTTGGTTGGCACTGTATTTGTGCTTGCCTTCGTCGGTGGTGCCATCGTCTTCGTTCACTACGGGCACGGTCTCTATCTTCACCCAACCGGGCTTCACACCATAGGTGTCGAGTTCTTCCTGTGAGGCGTCGGTGCCCCAGATGCCAGCATACTTGTAATCATAGATTGACTTGATGGGAGAGCCTTCAAACAGACCTTCGTTCACCAGGTCGCCGTCGGGCAGTTTCTCTATGCGCTCCTTCTGCCAGGTGGCGGTGAGAGATGTGCTCCATGTGAAGTCTTTGGTGATGATGTTGCGGCTGTTGATGGTTATCTCAAGACCTTTGTTGCTTGTCTTGGCCAGATTCTCCCAAGTGGAGAGGGGAGAGCCCCATCCCGTGGCACCGTTGGTGATGGGCATGGTGCGCTTGAAGAGCAGGCCGCGGGTCACCGTGGTGTAGTAGTCGATGCTACCGTCGATGCGGCGGTTCAGAATGGCAAAGTCGAGACCGATGTTCCAGTTGTACGATTTCTCCCATCCCAGTGACGGACTCTCATAGGTGCCGGAGTATTGGGCAAACGGGTTGGTGTGGACACCGTCGATGGTGATACCGCTGCTGGTGTAGATATAGGCGGTGGTGCTGGTGCCATAGGCGCCCACACCGCCCGAGTTACCGGTGATACCGGCACCCAAACGCACTTTCAGGTTGTCGAGCCAGTTCTTTGTGCCCTCCATGAATGCCTCGTCGCTCACACGCCATGCCAGGGCACCGGCGGGGAAGGAATCCCACTTCTTACCGGGCGAGAAGAACGACACACCGTCCCAGCGGTTGGAGAAGGTCACGAGATATTTGCCTTTGTAGGCATAGTTGAAACGCAGGGCGTACGACATCTTTTGGGTCTGGGTGAAACCAGACTCGATGTGCTGGCTGGTGGCAGACATCAGACGCCAGTACTGCCACACGTCGAGTGCCTGGTTGCTGCCGCCTGCCAAGGCTTCCTCGGTATTGTTTTTCTGCCATGATGAAACGGCGGTGAGGCCCAGCTCATGGTCGTTGGCGATGGTGCGGCGGTAGGAGAGGATGTTCTCCCAGTTGTAGCCGTAGGCATCGTTGTAAGTAAGGTCGGCATGGGGTGAGCCGGCGTAGGTGGGACGCAGGGCGTTGGAGTACTTGCCCCAGTACTGGCCAAGACGGGAGTGCGACAGGCTGGCGTTCACCTGTGAACGGAACGAAAGACCTTCGAGCGGTGTCAGCTCAAGGAATCCGATGGCGTTGATGTAGGTGCTGCGTGTGTTGCGGGCGTATTGATTGGCGATACGGTCGGCAAGCGGACTGTACTGATTCTCGATGTACTCGTGGTTCACATTGCCGTTCTCGTCATATGCCACACCCAACGGCATGGCTGCCAAAGCGCGCGTGTAGGTTTTGTTGTCGCCGCGGTCGTGGATGGCGTAGGTGAGGTTAGAGGTGAATCCTATCTTTGCCCACTTGAACAGCTGCTGGTCAACATTCAGACGGAGGGCGTATTTGTCGCGCTGTTCATTGCTTAGCAGACCCTTGTCCTGATTGTAGACGGCAGAGGCATAGATCAGTGTCTTTTCCGTGCCTCCCGTCACTGACAGGGAGTATTTCTGTGTGGTGGCTTTACGGCCTGACACCTCGTCCACCCAGTCTATCCACTGACCGGCGTTGTAAGCGTCCACATAGGCTTGGTTACCGCCCATCAGGGCATTGATGTTGTCGGGGTATGCACCGTTCTTGTATTTGTAGGCCTCACGGTAGTAATTGGTCCACTCGTCGCCAACCATGCCGTTCTTGTATTCCGGTGAACCGCTCCAGCCGTAGTAAGCGTCGAAGTTCACTTTCACCTTGCCCATAGCACCGCGTTTGGTGGTGATAATGACCACACCGTTGGCACCTGCCGAACCGTAGATGGCGGTTGCGGAGGCGTCTTTCAGCACGTCTACACTCTCTATGTCGTTCGGGTTTAGACTCTCATAGCTGCCGGGCAGACCATCGATGATGAACAGAGGTTGGTTGTCACCGTAGATAGAGCGCGAGCCGCGCAGCAGCAGGTTCATGCTGGCACCTATCTCACCGCTCTCCTTGGTTATGTCGAAACCGGCTATCTTGCCTTGGAGAGCCTCCATTACGTTGCCGGTGGGGGCAATGGTCACATCTTCGTTTTTCATAGAGATGACGGCACCGGTCAGGTCGCGTCTTTTCTGGGTGCCATAACCGATCACCACCACATCGTCAAGACCCAGCACGTCAGGTTCCATAGATACATTGATCGCACCTTTTCCTACTTGTGCGGTTACGGTCTTGTAGCCGGCATAGGAGAACTGGATTTGCTTGCCGGCAGGGGCGTCAACAATGAAGTCGCCGTTGAAGTCGGTCACAACACCACCATTAGAGCCTAACACTCTTACGGTTACACCTATCAAGGGCTCTCCGTTCTCGTCTACTACATGCCCCTTCACGGGCTTTGCTTGTTGCACTGCTGTTGGTTGGCTGGTCGTCACTACTTCATCGCCTGCCCAGAGAGAAGCTGGTGTCAAAGTCAATGCCGCCAATCCAAGAAACAGACATGTTTTCATAGTTCTTTCCATGTGATACTTTTTTGGTTTGTTACTTTGGTTAGCTTTTTTGTATAATATTATGACGCAATGCCATAAAAAATGTCACCATTTGGTTGATAAAAGGACAAGACGTGAAGAAGACGGAAAACATAACTGATTTCCATATTATTTGACTCACAAAATGGAACACGAACTTTCGTAACCATATCCCTCAAAAAAACGAATCAAAAAGTCCGTCCCCTTAATCCAAGTGAAAGGTCGAAGGAAATGTCCCGATGGTATGAGGATAACACCGAGGCCATCCTTTTCGGAAGATACCTTAGAATGAACGAGAACGACCGTTGGAGATTCTGGCATGACAAGTGGGCTAAAGACCCTGGCTTGAAAGAGGACATGAACGACTACTACCAAATGGAAGATTGGAAAGAGAAAAAGAGAAAAAAATGATGGTTTTTGAAATCGTTTTTGTTCGCGCCCGGCAACAGCTGTAATGGCTGTTGCTGGGTTTGTTGGTCATACCAAAATAAAAGAACCATTGGAAGGAGATTTCTTTATCTTGATTGAAGGGACAATTTAGTTATCGCGTTTTTCTTTTCATTTCGGCCACCTTTTTACTAAAAGCAGTCTCTTTCAAGAATAGTTTTTGTACATTTGCATGCAAAAATGATGATTTAGAGATATGAGCAGTTGGCAAGATAAAGCGGCAAAGGCATTGGAAGACAGTCTCCACCCTGTTCCCCAAGAGTTGAATGCCATTGATTGGAAAAGTTGTCTTTCAGATAAAACTGAAAGGCTGGCACAGCACTTATGTGCATTTTCGAATATCGTTAATGGTGGTTTCCTCGTTTTTGGTGTGAATGACGACGCTACGTTTTCAAGCCTGACGAAGGAAGAAATAGAGGAAATAACAAAAAAACTAGGGAATATCGCAAAGAACAATCTTGCTTGGTCTGTTCAATTGGAACATGCTGTTATAGACTATAATGGTTATGCTCTGTTGTTTATTCGTATTCCAGAACAGACCAACAAACCCATCTATCTTCGTGGAAAGGACATCTACGAGGCGTATATTCGTTCTGCGGGTCATACTGTCAAGATGTCGAAAGAGCAAGTTCATGAGATGATAGCCCAGTCACATGGCTTGGCTTTTGAAGACAGGGTAGCTAAAGGTGGAATAAGCATGGAAGATGTGGAGAATCTTCTTGACTGTCCTAAATTGTTTGAACTGTTGGGTAAAAGCATTCCGTCTGACAAACATCAAATGATAAAAATGATGGAAGAATATGGGCTATTGTCAGAAAAAGATGATCTTTATGACATTTTGAATCTTGGCGCCATACTTTTTGCCAAACAACTGAAAGATTTTCCTACACTCAAGGGCAAAGAGATCATTGTCAGGCGTTATCAAGGGACGAATAATCGAATACAGGCATTAGAGTATATTTGTCAAACGGGCTATGCCGTAGGGTTTACAGATTTGGTAGACTTTGTATGCCAAAATACAAGTACTGAAAGCATTGAGATACGAAGGGAGGCTATTCCCTCATATCCGGCCGTTGCGATTAGAGAATTGACGGCCAATATGATGGTACATCAAGACACATCCATCAAAGGAATGCCGCTCACAATTGAAATCTTTACAAATAGGCTAACATTCACGAATCCTGGTTCCTCTTTGAACGACGTGAAACGTCTTATTGACCTACCTCCACATTCTCGTAATGAGACAATGGCTCAGATGATGTTACAGATGGATATGTGTGAACGGCGAGGCAGTGGCATAGACCGAGCAACGGATGCTATCAGTAAGATGAAACTCCCAGCATACAAGGCTCAAAGTGGTGATGACTATACCCGAATTACACTCTACCCCAAGAAGAAAGTCAGTGAAATGACCAAGGATGAACGCATTGCTGCTTGTTATCAATATGCTTGTCTGTTGTATGAGGACGGATTGGCCATCAACAACCAGATTATTCGTGAACGCTTTAATCTAAACAAGAACCAGACTGTTATGGCATCACGCATCCTTACCGATACTCTTGAATGTGGCCTTATCAAGATGAAAGATCCTGATACTGAATCCAAAAGATATGCATCCTATATACCATATTATGGGTGATTCTTATTTTCACGCGAAACCACAATTTGAAATAATTAATTAACTGTCAACAACTTCCAATTTTCACGCAAATCCACTTCCTCCAAAATGACATTTTGATGCATCTTCTGATTCCATAATTATCATATGCAAAATGAAATAGAAAGATTAATGGAAGAAATCGAATCAAACATTGAGAAACATCCCATCATAATAGAAGCCCGATTATGCTACGAAAGGCGGAAACCCCGATAAAATCAGGTTCTCCGCCTTTTCTCTTTCCCTATTGTTCCGCCATTTTCCCGCCAGTTATCCAACAAGGTTAAATGAATCAAAAACTCCGTTCCCGCGATTCAGTGTCTTTCTGTAATGCAGTGAATCAATTGCCATACCATCCACAAAAGTATGTACAGCTTCATGAGTTTGCTTGACCAAATCAAGTTATTATAGGCCATCTAATTCTTTCAATCTATTTTCTTTATTCTCTTCTTTCTCCAATTCCTCTTTTAATTCAATTATTTTGGCTGTTGCCCTGTTTCTCATAAGAAAAATACTTTCTAAATCATGTTCGAATTTAGCATTATAATAAAGACTTTCTACTAAAACACATTGAAGAAATGGGTTTCCTTCATTCCAGCTATAAAACATATCTTTTATGTCACTTTTTGTTCTTCTAGTAGCTTCTAAAAGAAAATCAGCAGAATCATCTTCATAGATGGATGCTATTTCTAATAAATGTTGATTATACTCAATAAGCCTTTCCCTAGGTTTTCCATATTTTGTAGTCAGAGATTCTAATAATGAGTATGGAGCATCTTTAACATAAAACGCGTACAAAGTGTCATTATAGAAATATAAATGAATGTTTTTTAGAGTGTGGTTTTTAATAGGTGTATAAGAATTAATTATGTAAACCTTCTTGAATTTAGATGCTGATTTAAGAGGAATTAGCATTTTTGGAAAAGTGGTTTTCACTTCTTTTAAAGACATTTCTAAACGAAGTTTACCGATACCTTCAATGGTTGTTTGAGTTTGAGCATGAGATTAGAAACTCATGACAAGCATAAATAATAAAAGAAATAATTTCATAAAATAACGAATTAAGAGATTGTTTCTATTCATTATCCGAAGTTTGGCGTGTGCAAAGATAATAAATATTTAAGGAATAGGCAAATTCTTATTGCGACAAAAGCATGACTATTTTTCGCTATCAAAATCTTATTCAGATTATGCTATGAAAGGCGAAAACCCCGATAAATTCAGGGTCTCCGCCTTTTCTCTTTCCCTATTATCCCGCCATTTTCCCGCCAAACGGCAAAAATAGGATTTACGTATCAGATTCTCCGTCCCCGTGATTCGTGACCAGTGGCGCCATGATCCGGCCATGATGCGTGAATTATATGAATCCAATCTGGTCGACGGATGGAAGAACAAGTTTTATGGCAAATTGGGCAAAGAGTAATCAATAAAAAATCAGAAATAATACGCCGGGGGATACCCCCGGCGTGCGCTATTATTTTACATATCTCTTTTTACCGTTTACGATATAAACACCAGATGGAAGGTGCTTAAAATCTTTAACATTCGTAACTTTTACACCATAAATATTGTATATCGTCTGGACAGAATTAGATTGGACATCTATTTTATTGATACTGTTACTGCTATTATAAACAGGTCGGATTGGCTGACCGCCACAACGGCTATAGTTGTGATATAATTCAGCATCTTCGCTATCAATCATCATATTCCAAGCATCGCATGTGTCATGGGAGTCTTGGGTGCCCGACCAACAACTTCCAAACACCCCTTCATATCCCCAGGACGAATTTATTTTGTAACCAGAGTATGGAATCGCAATATAACCACCACTCGGGCCTTGAAATATCCCAATATCTATCCCTAAAAAGTTCAATTTAGTATACGAACATTCGTCTATAAGTTCTTCTAATTGTTCTAAAGAGGGCATGACCCATTCGCAACCCCAATTAGTATAAGCTGCATCGTATTCAGTTCCACTTATAAGTTGACCTAAATCATAACAACCCCAGTATTTACCATTGCAATACTTATATGTATCCCAACTGTAAACATCTTTCTCTTCTGTTTCTCCCCAAGCGAAGAAGCCTCCATAATCACTGGGCGTTTCTGCTCCAATATTACAGCAAGCCCATTTGGTACCAGAAGACAAACCTAAATCTATAATATGTGGGTGGTTATCATCAGGACATGATAAAAAAGCATTCTGGGCTTTTATTACACCATAATAAAATAATAATGGTAGAAATAGAAAAATTCTTTCCGTCATCTTTATAAAGAAAACTGTTATTAATTATTAATATTTGAACATAAGGAATTTCGAAGATACTAATTACAAGGTTTTATTTACACATCTCTTTAGCAAGGACTTCATGTTCTCATCATTGGTTTGTTTTATCCACCCATTTATGAATAACATGAAATCGTTTTCCTTAATGAATTCTATATTCAGCGTGATAGACTTAGTCCTATTATAATAATCCTCTATTTTTTGTAAGGTTTTATTTTTATTTCCTTTATTCAGTTCTTCTAATGTTTTTGAGCTAACATAGCAAATTATTTTCCCTCCAGGTGAGGTGCTTGCTCCCTGTCCAGTGCTTATTTCAATATCCGTATTAGCAAATGCACCAAGATATCCAAACATTTGTCGAATTTCCCAGCCTCCCTCGTTTTCATCAACATATATCTCGCATCCACCATAAGGATTGAACTTGTCGTTTTGAAATAATCTTTTATCAATCGTTTCAGATGTAATAATCCATTTCTTTTTGGCTTCTCCGTCTGTATAGTAATCAGAATACTGATCTTCACTTATGGAAAAGACCTCTTCTGCGGTTAATACTCTAATATGAAAGCCGCTTTCGCTCAATTTGCGTCGAGCCTGTTCATGGGCTTCATTTTCCCTATCAGTTATTAAATATTGAACATTTCTTGACAGGGTCGTGGCCTTCAACCCACCAACCTCCGCAATTAAATTGGATAGTTTCTTTCTTATCTCATTACTATATCCGCTTATAAAAACTTTTCTATTATGAAAAGGATGCTCTTGCTTGTTTCCAAAAAGATCCATAGTTAATCAGTTGTATATTATTATTTTGAAATATGTGTCTAAGCTATAATTGTTTCCACGTGAAATGTTATTTCAAGAATTCTTTCACATTAGATAAATCTTAAATGTTTGTCAAAAAATCAGCTTCTGACATTATCTCTATGGGAAACCCATCGTCTTTCAGACTCATTGCTTTCTTTTGTTTGGTACTCATTCCACTCTCTCCAACAATGCGATAATCTTGCTGACCGACAACAAGAATGTCAGTACGTTTAGTAACATTATCGGTGGGAATACCTCCTATGTCTGCAATCTTCTGTAACAACTCTTTGCGCGTGCCATACAAACACTTTCCTGTAAAGCATACATACTTTCCATAAAAATAACTGCCCTCATCAATTTTACTTGGATCACCTGTTATTTCACTGGCTTTGATACCTCTTCCTCCCTTCCCGTTTTTAGAGGATAATTGAGGCCTGAAATAATCAGGCGAGAACCTACCACATCTGAAGTTGTATTTTGATTGAAGATCAGAAAAGGACGTGGCTTCAGACAGTTCTAAGCATTTCAAGAACAACTCAGCACATGCTTTTGAATCGTCTCCAGCACGGTGATGTTTCCCGAAATCGATGCCTAAAGCCTCGCAGACAAATGGTAAAGAATAACTGTAGCAATTATTTACTATTTTTTTTGCCAAGCGGTATGAACAGAAAAACGCGAAGTTAGGAAATTGCATTTCGTTCCACAAAAAGCTATCTCTAAGAACGTATGTGTCAAAAGATGTATTATGAGCAACGACAACATTCCCGTCAAGATAGGGTTCTACTTCTTTCCAAACCTCATCAAACGATGGAGAGTTCTCTGTCTGCTCAGGAGTTATGCCGTGTATATCTATATTGAATTCATCGTATTCATTATCTGGCGGTTGAACAAGCCAGGATCTACTGCCTTTTATTTTACTGTTTTCTACAATCGTTATTCCAATCTCACATATAGAATCACGTTCTTCTGTTGCAGTCTCCAAATCGATGGCAACAAAATTTACACCTCTTTCGGAAAAAGGAATATCCATCCCAAAAGCGGCAGTATCATTTTCTCTATCATATGTATCTCTTGGTAAAAGAGATTGTATCTTGTCTGATATGAAATTTTCGATATCCTCGAAACCTCCAATACGAATTGAAAAAGTTATAGCCATAGTCCTTCATGATTGAAATGTACGGCAAATATAACAAAAAAGATTGAATATTGAAACTATTTTAGGAATATGGGGTTATTAAAAAATAAATTCTTGATTTTTTGTGTTGTTTATCCTCATGAACCACCATAATCGAGACAGTCGTGTTTAACACTCATTTATTTCAAATTATCATTTATAAGGTCTATTAAAGAGGAAGCTGCATCAATAATCTTAACATTATCTTCTATCATCGAAGAACATATGGTAACTTTCTTTTGTATAAACATATACTTTTCTGGGACTTCGTGCTCTTCTGCATACAATATTGCTTTGAGGCCAAGGTCACTATAAACATTTAAAGATTTCAATTTTAGCTCTCCAGATTCCTTAACTCTATATTTAACAGTAGACTCAATAAGCCTATCTTCTTGGGTTAGAGAATCTACTTTAGAATCGGATTCTGATAATATTAATGTAAGATCTGATAATCGTGAAGTCTGATTGTCTTCGAGAAGATTCATATAATCTGCCCATTGTTCTCTAAAACCTGGAACATAATTGAGCTTTCTTCCGTATTTGTTACAAAGAGATAATAACTCATCTGTTTTGGCATTCATGGCTTTAGATGTGGAATCTCTCATCTGATCCATTTCATCAAGAATTTTTTTAAAATCTATAGTATCTTTAATATCGATAGAAACAATTTCTAAGGTAGATGGGTCATCAAAATTGTTTGACGCATAATCTTCGAAAGCGGCAGCAATTTTGTCTTCATTACTTTTTGAGCAAGATGCAAATAAAACTAAAGAAACCAATACAAACAAATAAAGGATTTTTTTCATAATGTATACTGAATGATTAATGATAGATGCAAATTTAGAAAAAAATCGGGTAATTACAAGCCAAAAAAGAAAAATCTGTTAACAAATTACCCCGGAATGGCCTGTTGCAAAAAAGATTAAGTATTTTTTTAGGTGGGTGAAATACACGCAGCCTAAGTAGACAATCTTCATAATCATGCCCCGATTATGCTATGGAAGGCGGAACCCCCGATAAATACAGGGTCTCCGCTTTTCTTTTTCCCTATTGGTCCGCCTTTTTCCCGCAATTATTCATTATCATACAAAAAGGCCGGACATAACTCGGTCTTATTTACGTTTTTTTCGTATGAAAAGGGTTTGGGGTTAATCTTTGCTAATTTGGTGCCAACACCTTCGAAATAACTCTTAAATCTGTTTTGAAATATCCAATTATAAATAAACCGGCATAATTATGAATATAATACTTTTTCATCAACTGTTGAAGGGGTACTATTAATCTAGTTATTCAGAGCCATTTTTTGCATTTGTTCCTAGATTTATCAAATTGTACTTTATTATTTATTTGAAAAGTACCCATTTCTTACAAAAAATAATTAAATTTGCATCGAGGTCAAAAGTGGTTGGGTTCGATAGCATAAGGTGTCTGTTTCACCATGCAATACAGCTCAGACGCTAGGTGAATGATGCTAAGATGTAAAGATGATCAGTTCACCAAACAAAGATAGTAAACAAATATAGTTATCCCTTAATTTGTAATATCTTTTTCTGAGTTGGTCAGTTAGATAGATAGAAGAAAAGGGAAAGATAGATGTTTGGATTGTCTTATTTTTATTTTTTTTATCATATGTCTCAAAGAGATAACAGAGAAGCAGTAAATCGCGGATGTAATTGCTTAATAGTTTTAGCAATCGGATTTGTTATGGTTGTAAGTGGTGTTAGATCATGTATAAATGGAGATTTAAAACTTCCACGTTGGGGCTCAAAAAGTGTAAGTGGAGGTTCAGGAGGGGCTGGAACTTCAAATGGGTATAACGTAGAATACAAACGAACAACAGCACCTAATAGTAATAGTAGTTCGCGTGATTATACACACACTAATAATCAGCCAACAGAATACCTTGAAGGTACGAATATGCAGCGTTCTAATGCTGTTCCCAACTCATCTTCTAAATCAAATAGTTCAAACTCAGGTGTAAATTCATCATCAACCTCCACTGTTACGAATAATTCTAATAGAACAACTTTTTCAATATCTAAAACATACTATAAAAAATGTGAATGGTGTCAAGGAAAGGGAACAATAAATAGTTTTGAATGGTTTTACGAAAGTCCAAGTGTAATTTTGAAGTGTAATAAGTGTGGTAGATCGGATACACATCGTCATGATGAAATTGAAGAATGTCCTTCTTGTGAAGGTAGTGGTAAAATAAAAATGATAATAGTAGATGGCCCTTTGGGTGAAACTGAAATGCCGTCTTTGGGAGAATAACTAGAATTTGCCGTTGTCCTAATACCAAGAATCGGCTGTTGACATTGTGCTTTCGGACTTGCCAAATTCCAGGTCCTCTGTGAGGCAGGTGAAAGGCAGGTGGAACTGTCCTTTGTCAGATATCACGTCAGAATGTATTGCTCAAACAGTATCTTTATGGTCATGTCATTGAGTTCTTCACTGATATGCTGCAGATTGTAAATAAACCCAGGTCTAATGTCAGATGCCATCTAACATTTAAAGTGAGGTTTAAACACTTGGTGTGTAAGTGGTTGTAAATAATATGGTAAGTAATGATTGATAAGTTATTTGTAAACAGGACGTATTGTTAAGCCAAAATAACGCATACATTCTTTATTAAAGAAATAATCTTTGTTAAAAAAAATATGATTAGACCATCGATCATCGATGTTTGAGGTCGTACTAATCCAATAATGGCCTTCCCCCGTAACACCAGAATCAAAAGCATGTTTGTAATCACAAGCGGGAATAAATATATTTCCTCCTTTCCCGTTTGTGATTTTAACGCCTTTAATACCTTTTACAATTTGATAAACAGGCATTGTGTAATTCATGAATTCAATCAGTTGTGCATAAGTTGGCATTCGCCATTTACCACCCCACTTTACATGAGCCACATCATATTTAGTTCCTGATATGTCTTCACCTATATCTTTGTAAACTTTGGTATTTTCCCCTCCATCATTCTCATAATAACCATATTGATAATTATCAAATGAATATATAGATTTTTCTTCTGTCTCCCCCCATGCGTAATAACCTCCAGATTCTTCGGGCTTAGTAGCTCCAACATTACAGCAGGCCCATTTCGTTCCAGATGGTAGTCCAAAGTCTATTGCGTGTGGATGATTATTGTCAGGACATTTATAGTATTTTTCATCAGTTATCTCGTCAATGACGGAATCTTCATTATCGACACTATCACTACAAGAACTTGAAAAAAAACTAAATACAAGTAATGTAATAAAAAAATAATATTTCATAATCTGATATAAGTTTTAAAAAACAAAAATAAAAATTAATCATGGTTGTTTCCGCAATTTAATTTCTTTTAACGTTTCCCCTCAAGTTTTTTTGCGTGTAATTGTGAGTATTACCCCCAATAACCTCATACAAATCCACCTAAATCCCATCCCACTCAAGTAAACCCCAATCAAACATGTAAAAATTTATTCCGCTTCATTCCATTTCACTTTTCATATAGTGCGGGAAAATGGCGGGAAAATCCGCATCCTACTTTCATTAAATCGCTGATTTAAAACAATTTAAGAAAGATTAGCATAATCAGAAGACCATTATACATCTGTGTTGATTAATACCTACCTAGGTATCAGGGGGACGGGGAAATTGATACGCATAGTATATGAAAAATGAATACTTTTTTTGTCCAGTACTCGTTTATTCGTATTTTTGCATAAAAATTAGGATAATGGGAGCAGAATTCTATTCCGATTTGCTTTTGAAGCACGAAATACGACCTACGGCAAACCGCATTTTGGTGGTGAAAACGATGGAGGAGGCGGGCAGACCTCTCTCGATGATGGAGATAGAGGAAAGGCTTGTCACTATCGATAAGTCGATAGTGTCGCGCACACTAACTTTGTTGCGCGAGCATCATGCCGTGCATGTGATAGAGGGAGCGCATGAGGGCTTGCGCTATGAAATCTGCCATAGCCATCATGAGGATGCCGACACTGACACCCATGCCCATTTCTATTGCGAAAGTTGCCACCGCACATTTTGCCTTGACCATGTGCCAGTGCCGGAGGTTCTGTTGCCCGATGGATTCAAGGTCATCACGACCTCTTTTTTGGCTAAAGGTATATGCCCGGAATGTGCTGAGAAGGGATGATTTTTATTTCACCCGCCACACGTTCAGTGTGATGCCGCCCTTTGGCGAGGGAGCAGGACCGCAGAGGAAGAGAGAGTTGTTGAGCCAGGCATACTTGCTGTCTTCAGGCGCCTCAAACTGGGGAGCGGTGCGGAAGTAGAACGACGGCTGACCCTGTTCGTTTTTCCCCATGGAGATGAGACCCCGGTTGCGGATATGGATGTATACACCGTCGTCGGTCTTGATGCTGTAGATAGCCTCCACCTCAGTGCGGCCTTCTTTCGACAATTGCCAGTCGGCACCGCCGTTAAGAATGGTGCCTCTGAGCAGCGGGCCCTCAAAAGTGCCACCGGTGATAGGTATCACCGTGCGCTGGCCGTGGGGGGTGGCTCCTACGGAGTAGGCTTCTCCAAGCGTCACCTGTAATTGCATGACAAACTCTGTTCCCGGTCCCGGTATGTCTGCCTGAGGCATCTTGTCCTGTGCGATGGCATGAGCCATCACAGTAAGGAAAAGGGCAATAAAAAAGAATCTATTCATAATAGGTTTGAATGAATTTTCCGCTAAGGTAGCGATTATTATTGAATTATGGTGTTTTGAGCGGGCTAATATTTTCACCAAAAAGTGGAAATACAACATAAGACAAAGTCTTTGGTACAAAACCTTTCATGAATGGCATGACAATAAAAGTTAACAGTCTGCGTTATAAAATAAAATTAGGTGAAACAATATGAAGCGTAAACTCTTGGTGACGCTTGTCTTGATGCTCTCCTTCTCTGCTTACGCTCAGCAGGAGAGTAAAGGACGCGGTCCTATTGATGCTGTCGACAACCTGCAATACGATATTGAGATGCAGGGGACTTATTCTGAGGGAAAGACCCCGCTGTGGCTGAATGCCAACCGCTACGGTCTGTCGTCGCTCGAGGAGACCAATGGCTATCTGCGGGCGGGTGTGGAGCGTCCCCTGTGCACCGACTCTCTCCGCAGATGGGGGTTGGGATATGGCATTGATGTGGCAGTGCCTTTCCACTACACAAGCAATGTGGTGGTGCAGCAGGCTTATGTGGAGGGAAGGTGGCTTAACGGTGCCATCGGCGTGGGCAGTAAGCAATATCCCATGCAATTGAAAAACAACCGTCTCAGTTCGGGTGCCCAGACCCTTGGCATCAATGCACGTCCGGTGCCCCAGGTGCGGCTCTCCCTTCCAGAATATTGGACAATACCCGGCACCAACTATTGGATACACTTCAAGGGACATATTGCCTACGGCAAGATGACCGACCAGGACTGGCAGCATGATTTCACCAAGAGACAGGAGAGCTATGCCGACGGTATGTTATACCACAGCAAGGCAGGCTATCTGAAAATAGGAAAGGAGGATTGTTTTTATCCTTTATCTGTGGAATTGGGCCTTGAGATGGCGTCCACCTTTGGCGGAACAGCTCATGTGAAGGATGTGGACGGCACGATAAAGACGTATGAAGGTGAGAAAGGAGTGAAGTCTTTGTGGCACGCTTTTCTGCCGGGAGGCGCCGATGCCGGTGAGGATGTTTACCAAAATGCGGAGGGCGATTTGCTGGGCAGTTGGATGGCACGTGTCAACTGGGACAGTGACACCTGGCGCTTCAGCGTCTATGCCGACAAGTTCTTCGAGGACCACTCCTCCATGCTGCAGGTCGACTACGACGGCTATGGTGAGGGCAACGAGTGGCAGGCGAAAAAGAAACGCCGCTACCTGGTTTACGATTTCAAGGACTGGTTGCTCGGAGCCGAACTCAATTTCAAATACGGCACGCTTCTACGGCATGTGCTGTTTGAGTATCTTTACACCAAATACCAGAGCGGACCCATCTATCATGACCATACACAGAACCTCAGCAGCCATGTGGGTGGCAGTGACAATTTCTACAACCACTATATCTATCCGGGATGGCAGCATTGGGGGCAGGTGATTGGCAATCCGCTCTACCGCTCGCCACTCTACAATGAAGCGGGCAACATAGAGGTGCTCAACAACCGTTTCACCGCACTGCATTTGGGTATAGACGGAGGCGATGAAGCCCTCACTTACCGAATGCTTGCCACATGGCAGCAGGGTGTGGGCACTTATTATCATCCCTATACCCATTCGCACCACAATCTGAGTTTCTTGCTCGAGGGCACATGGCAGCCGCAGAAGGGAGCGCTCCGTGGTTGGAACTTCAAGGCTGCGTACGGCATGGACCTGGGTGCCATTCTGGGCAACAACTATGGTGTGCAACTGACAGTGGCCAGACATGGTCTTTTCAAAAACAAGAAAAAATAGATGATTCTGATATGAGAAAAATCATTTATATACTTTTGGGATGGGTCACACTCTTTGTCTTCGCCTCTTGTGAGTTGGAGACATCGTCAGATGGCAATCTGTATGGCTACTGGCATCTGGAAACGATTGACTCCCTAGCGGGCGGGGCGACCGATTTGCGTGATTCGCTCTTCTTCTGGGCCGTGCAGAGCAACCTTATAGAGTGTTCCGACCGTAACAATGCCCATTCGCCTGTGCTGTTCCGCTTCGAGAGACAAAATAATGAGCTCCGGATGGGTCAGGCATATTATAACCTGCGTGAAAAGGGTGACCCTGAGGTCACTGATGTCACCCGTCTCTATCCCTATGGCATCGGCTCCCTGCAGCCTGTCTTCAATATCGAGAAACTCAGTGCCGACAGGCTGATGGTTTCCGACGGACAGGTGAGGCTGTCGTTCAAGAAATTTTAGGGATGCGGATGAAGTAAGATAACAATATGAACAAGCTGGATATTATTCACGTCAAGTTACGTAACCTTACCAACCTTCTGTTGGGGCCTGTCAGAAGGCAACGGCTGAAGAATACACCTTTTACCATCATCTCCAACAATTGTTGGGGAGCGCATTGCTACCGCTATTATAGGCTGCCCTTTGACACACCTACAATCGGCCTGTATATCTTCTCACCGGATTTTATCCGAATGGTGCAGAATTTGGAGCATTATATGTCTCTCCCGTTGCAGTTCATCTCTTGCGATGAGTCGAAATACCGTGATATACTGCGTTCACGGGGTGAGCAGGATGTGCCTATCGGATTGCTCGGTGATGTGGAGATTGTATTTCTCCACTACAAGAGCCGTGAGGAGGCTTTGGAGAAATGGCAACGCAGGGTGAAGCGCATACATTGGGATAATCTATACTTAAAATTGGCTGAGATGAACGAGTGCACCGATGAACATCTCAAGGCTTTTGACGCACTGCCCTACGAGAACAAGTTTGTGTTTACTGTACGCCGCAGACCTGATATCAGTTGTGCCATCCATTTTCCCGGTTATGAGCAAAAAGGCTACATTACCGATGACATCACCTTCTTCAGACATGGACTTAACCTGCGCCGCTATGCCAACGGATGTTTGTGGAAGGGGAAGGGAGTTAAAAGGAAGTTAAAGGGAAGTTAAAAGGACAATTACTCGCTTCAACAAAGATAAAAAACTCTGTGTCTTTGTGCCTCTGTGTTCGATAAAAAAGAAACCCTGTGTCTCTGTGTTCGACTATAGGAATACGCGAGGCTTCTACCCTCTACCCTCCAAAAAACTACAGAATCTTTTTGTAAATCTCGATGTGCTTTCGTACCACATCGTCGAGCGAGAATTCCCGTTCGGCCTTGGCACGACCGGCACGCCCCATGCGTTGCCGCAGTGCTTTGTCATTGATAAGAATGCGGAGCTTTTCGGCCAAGGCGGCACTGTCTTTCACAGGCACTATGAATCCGTTCACGCCGTCGTCTACGGTGTCCTTGCAGCCGTAGCTTTTCGTTGTGACAATAGGACGCCCCGTGGCGCAGGCTTCTATCAGCGAAAGGGGCACCCCCTCACGGTAGTAACTCGGGAAGGCAACGATATGTGATTCGGTGAGCAATTCCCTGATGTCGGTGCGGTGGCCGAGCCATTGTATGTACTTGCCGTCGCAAAGCTTTTCAAGGTCTTCCTTGCTGATGGCTTCGGGATTGTTCGACAATCCTCCGCAGAGCAGAAATTCCACCTTCCCCTCCATTTCCTTCCTCAGTTGCTCGGCAGCCTCTATGAGCACCAGTATGCCCTTCTCTTTCACCATGCGGGCAGTGAAAATGATGCGTATCGGACCATCTTCTGGCTCTGGTTTGTAGCAGAAGAGATTCAGGTCTACACCGGAGCCTTTGATGAAGTCGCTGTGCTCGCGGCTCACTATGCCGTGGCGCAGGAAAAGGTCTTCATCCTCATGGTTTTGGAATATCACACTCAGATGGTCGCGGTGGTTGGAGAATTTCATCATGCCCATCACTATGCGGGTAATGAATGATGGCTTTCGGTCGGAGAAAAGTACTCCGAGACCGCTCACGGCGTTCACCACACTGTGGGTGCGTAACAGTTTGGCCGCCAAACCACCCCATAGAATGTCTTTTACACCCACATGGTGCACGATGTCGGGTTTGTTCTTCCGGTAGAGTTTGTAGAGAAAACAAAATGTTTTTAACTCCTCCCTAAGATTCTTTCCCGTAGGATTGATGGGCAGGTCGGTCATGCGGAGGCCAAGAGCCTCCACCTCTTTACGCTGTCCGGTGTCCTTGCACACAATATGCACGTCATAACCCGCCTTGGCGGCTGCTAAGGCGATGGCTTTGCGATGAGAGAGGAAGAACCGGTCCTCATTGACCACCATGATTAGGTTTGGCATAGCGTGTGGTTTTTGAAAAATCGTACAAAATTACTGCTTTTTTATAAGAAAACGATATTTTGAATGTCTATTTCGCTTTTTCATGCTAAATTCTTTGGTTTTCCACCTTTCATAGAGGTGAAAAGTTTCTCGTTTCTGCTGGAAGGCAATAATTACATACCCTCTTCCGTTTCTAATAATGAGACGATGAGAATACTATTTGTCCTTGACAGGGGAAACCTTTATGGTGGCGTGCAAAAAATGATGGCTGAAGTGGCTGTCATGCTTGCAGAACAGTATCACGACCAGGTGGGCGTGGTAATGGCCTACATCGATGACAACAAGATGGAGCCCTTTCTAAAGAGTCATGGGGTGAGCGTGTATGATCTTCATTGCCGTAAATACAGCCCGCTCTTGCCTTTCCGCTATGCCCGCATCATCCGTAGGGGAAAGTATGAGGTGGTGCATACCAACCATTCGTTCAGTCAGATTTTCGGTGGATTTGCCACATTGCTTGTGTCTGGCAAGGTTCGCTTTTTCATGACTGAGCATTCATTGGACAGTGTCCGCAGACGCCATGCCTGGTTCAGGCCTGTCGACCATTTCTGCTATAAACGATACAATCGTGTCTTTGCTGTCTCCGACTGTGTGAAGCAGCGTCTGATATCGTGGTTGGGGAATGAATTCTCCGGTAGGATTGATGTGATACCCAACGGGGTGGATAGCGACAGCCTCATGCAGGCACGGCCTGCAAACCGTTCTGATTTAGGTTGCCGTGATGGAGACATCCTCATTTGCTCCATCTCGCGCCTTGTGCCGAGCAAGGACCTTCCTACACTCCTGCGTGCCGTTTCCTTGTTGCCCGCTCATTATAGGGCTGTCATCGTTGGTGACGGTACGGAACAGGAAACATTGCAGAACCTGGCCTCTGAGTTAGGTGTCAACAGTCGTGTGGTCTTCACGGGCCGGCGCACTGATATCGGTTCTATCCTCAAGGCTTCCGAAATTTATGTGTCATCATCCTTGTCCGAAGGCTTCGGACTCACTATCATCGAGGCTTCCATCTGTGGCCTGCCCATTGTCGCCTCCGATATTCCGGCTTTCCGCGAATTGTTGACGCAAAGGCAACTGTTCTCTCCGGGCGATGCACAGACATTGGCTGAGAGGATAATGGAGAAGAATATGCTGCCGGTGCATAAAGATTTCAAGGAGAAGTACTCGCTCCTGCAGATGGCCGCCAATTATCATAAAGCGATGGCTTCCCATCCTTGAATTGTGGGGAAGCCATCGCTTTGCTGTTTTATTCCATTCATTTATTTTACATTCATGCGTAAGATGGCAGGTCGGGCATCGGCTCTGCGGGTGGTCACGTTCACTTCGCTGTGATCCACGTTTTTGGCGTTTTTGATGAAGAAGCCAGAGGCTGGCAAGGTGCCCCACATGGTGCCCTCTGGATAGGCCTTAGCCTTGTCATCTTTCGGGGCCTCCACTTTAGGCATACCGCCGTCGTTGGCGATGCTGATGTTTCTCAGTTTCACATTCTCCACTTCCTGACCAGGAAGACCGGAGATGGAGCAGCCTGTGCTTCCTGCCTTTGTGATGGTGATGTTCTCAATCACCACACCGTTGATGGCTCCACGGCGCGGTGTGCTTAATTTCTGCCCATAGGTGTTGCCGCGGTTGCCCAAACGCACGAAGATGGGGGTCTCCGTGCCATTCACCGTAATATCGCTTACAGTCACATTGGTGATTCTGCTTCCGTCGACACTCTCTATCGAAACGGCAGAGATGCCGTTGGCACGTCCGTTGTGTACTGTTTTCTGTTTGCTGGGTTTTACGGTGCAATGGCTGAAGGTGATATTGTCGAAGTCGCCGAGGGTCTCAGTGCCTATTTTCAATGCGTTGCAGTGGCTGCTCACGGTGCAATTGGTTATTTTCACGTTGCTGCATGGCTGCAAGGTCACGTTTTTCAGGCAGATGCCGTCGTCATCGGCATCAACAACAGCACCGCTCACAGTCACATTCCGGCAACCGTTAATGTCTAAGCCGTCATTGCAGTTGTTGCAGTGGTTATACACCTTGATGTCTTTTATCACCACATTCTCGCAGGCGTAGTATTGCTGCATCCACACACCTGAGTTTCTCATTGTCACATCGCTCACATTCACACCTTTGCAGGCATCGAACCGTATCAGCATGGGGCGGGTGATACCATGGGCGTTGCAGGATGCGTCGGTGAACACCTTGCCTTGCCCGTCGATGGTGCCGGTGCCGCTGATGCCGATGTTTTGTGCATTGGCGGCAAAGATGAGCTGCGAAGTCACATACACTCCGGGACGGCCTTTGGAGAGCACATAGTGCGCGGGATTGGTGCTGCCCAACAACTTGGCTCCCTGTTCCAGATGCAGGGTCACACCGCTTTTCAGCACGATGGCTCCGGTCACGAATTTTCCTTTGGGCACCACCACACGGCCGCCTCCTGCTTTATGGCAGACGTCGATGGCTTGCTGAATGGCGGTAGTGCAAGGGGTTTTGGCACCTTTTTTGGCACCATACGATGTGATGATGAAGTCGGCGGCATTTACGCTGGTGCAGAGCAGCAGCAAGAGACCGCTCAAGAGGATGTTTTTGAGGATATTATTCATAGTGATGGGGTTTTGTTGCTTGTTTGTTTACACTCTGCCCAAGAGTATTCTCATGCGCAGGAAGATATCGTTGGAGAGGTGGCCCATGGTGTAGCGGCGGTCGGTGAAAAAACGCATACGGGCTATCAGTGAGCGGCGGTAACCGGCCACCAAAGCAACAGCTTTTCTGGTTTCGCCGGTCATATTGTCGCCATGGAGGTTGAGCAGTTGCCGGGCCATCTCTTCACGGCTGTGGTCTTTCCAGAATGTGTGCAGTGTCTCCAGTCGGCGATGCCATACTTCGCTAAAAGTGCGTTTCAAGCCTACTTGGTTGTGGTCATGTTGGCGGTAGAGCATGTGCGACTCTGCATCGTAACATACTGTTCCTATGGCGGAGGCAACCTGGTATACCCAGAAATCGTGGGCGAACACCCGCTGTGGGGCGTGACTCCTGATAGCTTCGGCAAGGGCCTTGTTGAGCACCATCGTACAGCCTACGGTGAGACATTTCACCATGGCCGTATGAATGTCGAACTGCATGCCGGCGGGTTTCACAAGCCCTTCGTCACGGCCATCGCGGTAGTAGTTCATGTTGGAGCAGTAGAGCACGCATGTCTCTGCCTGCCGTTCTATCATCTCCACAGCCCGCAACAGCTTGTCGGGCAGCCAGATGTCGTCCTGGTCGCAGAAAGCATAGTAGTCGGCGTCGTGGGCGTGGGTGAGCAAGTGCATGAAGCTCATGGCCCAGCCGAGGTTCTCGCCTCCGTACCATGTCAGCAGGCCCTTGTTCTGCCATTGCTCCAACAGTTCGCGTGTGCCGTCGGTGGAACCGTCGTCGCGTACCAGGATGTCGGTCTCCACACCTTGCTGCCGTACGAGCGACTGCAGCTGCTCTTCCAGAAACTGTTCCCCATTATATGTCGACAGGAGTATATTCACTTTCCGCATAATGGTTGTCTTTCGTTTTCGGTATGATGGATATTTCTATCTTTTGTTGCAGAATGAGTACCACGAAGAAGATGAACTGTATCACGGGCACGAGACTCATCATCACGTTTTCCTGGAAAAACTGCAGTATCAGCACGTACACCACATATACGTACAGGCACTTGCCGATACCGTTGCCGTTGCGCATCGAACGGTAACAACAGCCTGAGAAAAAACCGTAGACCAAAGCAAAGAAGGCTACACCCCTGTACTTGAAGTCCTCGAAGAAAGGCTGGAACACGGTAAACACATTGGTGGGCAGAGGAACCCATACAAATTCCTGCAACTTGCTGTTCAGTTCGTAATCGCCGCCGAAACGGTTCAGGAAGAGGTATACTGTGGCGAAGGTGTGAGAGCCGAACTGTGGTGTTAGGTCTTCAGTCACCTGTTCGAATGCCACTGAAGGCGACAGCACGTAAATGGCGAAGAAGTCGAGGAAGGGGATGGCCGCGTCGGGGTCGGCGTCTTCTGTGAAACTGCGTGCGGAATTGATGACGAAGAAGAGTCCCACGATGACTATTATCGACACGATGATGGAGCGGATGCGTATCACCTGTTTCTCATACAGCACGAAGAGCACTGACAGAAAGAGAAAGAAAAGCATGCCTTTCTCCATGATGGCAAAGGCACTCATCAGACCTGCCATGATGATGGTGAGCAATTGCCATAGCGGCACTTTGGGATAGCGCCACAGGCCCACCACTATCAGCACCTGATTCAGTACGTACGAGTAGTTCAGGAATCCGTAGCTCTCGTCGCCGTAAACAGCCAGAAGGCGTATGTTGCTAAGCAGGTCGGCAGTATCGAACATGGTCACCACCTGCATGATTTTGTACAGGTAGAGTGGGGTGATTATCATCGATATGCCGTAGAATAGATTGAAGAGCAGGGTGCTAATCTCGGGCGGCATTGCGATGGTGTGTGCGTTGGCGTTTGATTTGGGCAGCACATAGTAGGTGATGAGAGAGGATATGCAGAACAGGGGCACCCAAAGCCCTAAGCAGGTATAAAACTGGTCGCCAAGGGGAAACAGCAGATCACCCTGAAACTGGAACAGCACCACAATGGCCAGCCACACTGCAGTGGTGATGGTCCATGGTGCAAAGGTGTCGCCTATCTTGAAAAACAAGAAGGCGGCAAGCATGATGCCCAGTAGCAGTATGAACAGTATATCCATTATCGCTTGATTTTACTTTCTTTATAACTGCGCATGCCCAGAATCCACCAAGTGGTGACCACAAAGGCGAGAAACAGCAGTGCCAATACGTAGCCGATTGTGGCCGGACCGGACGGCTTCTGAGCCACAGTGGCGTTTTTCAATATGATGAATTTGAGCGAGTATTTGTCGACGAATGCCTTGGCGCGCATATACTGCTCGATGTGTCTTGAGTAATTGCTGAAGGCAAAGTCATACTCATTCATCAGATGGTCTTCCATGCTCTCCTCAGCAGGTGAGGTGATGTCCTGATGACTGTCGCTGAAACGGGTGTATTCGTCACGGGCTGACTCGAAGCGCTGTCGCGAATCGTCCATTTTCTCTATGGCGGCTCTGAGGTCGCGCTTGTAGCGTGTCCGGGTGTATTCGTCCAGACGGCCTTGCAGGTGCTGACGCACCGAGTCGACTACCATGGCGGCCACCACGGGGTCTTGGTCGGTCACCTGAAGTAGGACGGTGCCGTATTTTGTCGACACTTTTGAACGTATATTGTCGTGGATGATACCCTCGATACGCTCCTTTTCTGTGAGTCTGTCGCCGGAGATGGCATTCCAAAGCCGCTGCCACACCGAGGGGCGGTGGTGCTCAAGGAGATAATGGTAGTAGTCGGTGTCATGGGTGGCAATCCGTATATGCGACATCTCCTCCACAAAGCTGGGTGAGCCTATCAGATGGTAATAGACGGTAGGCTGGCGGAGACCTCTGTGGTCGCTGACTGCTCCCTTGGCCCATGCGGCAAAGTTGTTAAGGCCTATCAGCAGATCGCTCTCAAAATGCTCGTCGCTTATCTTCACTTGCGAGGAGTAGGTTTTGGGTATGCCCGCGCAGATAATCACCGCAGTTGTGACGGCCACGACAGCACTTACCGCATAGCTGCGCCAATGGAGCAGGCATTCCTTGAATGCGCTCCATTCGGGTGTCACGTTTTCGCTGGTGTCGTCGTGCATGACCGTTTAGGTGGTTATACGATGATGAATACTTCCTTCAGGTGATTTTTTGTCAGAATCAGAAGGCGTAGCAGCGCACCTAAAAACATGAAGAGGGTCATCATCATGAGTTTCGACTTGTTGCTGTGCTTCAAAGGCACAGAGGCCGACTGCACCACGGTGAACGCGGGTGTGCTCTCCTGTACCTTTGCCTTTGATATCTGAAGCTGCTCGTACATCTGTGTGTAGGCATTGTATTTCAGCTGCATGTCGTTCTCCAGGTCTTCCAGTTTGGCCTTGAAGGTCTGAAGGATGAGCTCCTGATTGGCGTCTGAGTAGGCGGCATATTGCTGACGGGCAGTGACATAGTCTTCCTTTGCCTCGACAAAGAGTTTTTCCATGTATGCCAGGTCATTGCGCGCCTTCTGTGTGCGGTACCGTGTGATGTACGTTTGCAGGCGGCTCTTGATGGAGTCGGCCATCACTGCAGAGATAACAGGATCCTGATCGGTCACTTCTATCGTTATCACACTCGTTTTCTTGTCGACGGTGCAGTTGATGCCTTTGCCTATTTTGTGGGCGATGTTGTGCTGCATTTTCGTAAGGTGGAAGGGATTCACCTTCGTGCTGTCGCCCGTAAAGGGAACATCGTCGGCCTTCAGTTTCTGCACCAGTTCGGTGAGCATGCGGGCAGGAAAGGTGTACCATGCTTTCTTGTTGTGGTTCAACAGGTAGTCATAGTAGTCGGTGGTCAGACTGCCGTCCTTTGTGGTCACTGGGATGGGAAACAGGCTGACGATAAAGTCGGTCGATCCTATCAGGTCGGGGTAGAGCTCGGGATAGATGGCATCGCTGTTGCTGCCGAAGTCCATGTCCATGCCCACCATAGAGGCGATGGAGGAGATGTTGGAGGTCAGGCTGTTTCCGGTGCTCGTCTCGGGGGCGAGCATCACCCTCGCCTTGTATTCCTTTGGTGTGCCGAAGGCCACGGCGAGGCCCAATATGGCTGCCAGGCCGATGAACACGCACATCATGCGCTTGTCATTCCTTACGATGTTCAGCAGGGCGATAATGTCTACCGCTATCCTCTTGCTTTTTCTTCTTTCTTCCATATCTTCAGGATGTCTTTGTTGCTTATTTGTTGGCCAAAACGCGCCGCTTGTAGCGCAGTTTGTACTTGATGTATTTCAGCGGAGAACCGTAGCCTAAGGCACGGAGCATGTTGTAATAGGTTCGGTTGTTTTTCAGTATTCGTGCGATGTGCTTCAGACGGTAGCCCAATGTCACTTCTTTTATGTCGCGGGCGCCTACGCTGTTGGTGCCGTGCTGGCGGTAATAGACTGTAGGTTGAGGGAGCAGTCTCACCGTGCCGCCCTGACTCAAGGCGCAAAGGGTGCACCAGGCGTCGTGCATGGCCACGGGTTTCGACGGCTTTCGTACGGCTCGCCGTGCTGCGGCGTTCATCATCATTGTGCAACCGGTCACAAAGGGTATCACGGCCTCGTCGAAAGTGCTGAGGTACTCAGGGTGCAGACCGTTGTAACGCAAAAACGAACCGGCTATGAGTTGAAGGTCGCTGTCCACAACATAGAGGTCGCTGTGTACAATGACAGGCTTGCCGGGAGCCTTGCGCTCTTCTTCTGTCATGGCTTCAAGTGAGAGACGCACCTTGTCCTCGTCCCACACGTCATCGTGGTCGCAGAACAGATAATAGTCGGCTTCAACACGCTCCAGCATGCTCAGAAAGTTGGCACAGGCACCACGCTGGCTCTCATAACTCAGCAAACGCACGTTGTCGTGCTCCTTCGAATAGGTCTCCTCCATCTTCACGGTGCCGTCGGTGGAACCGTCATCATGGATATAGATGGTGAAGTAGGGATACGACTGCCGTTGCAGAGAGTCAAGCAACTCTCCTAAGTAGTCGGTCCCGTTGTAGGTGGCCAGCAAGATGGCTATGTGTGGTCGTTTCATTTGTCGCGTGTTACTTTATCCAGATTCCAGTGGCATTCCTTTTCATTATCTTGTAGAACTGTAACCTGTTGATGATGAGCCCGGGCAGGTTGACCGCGATCATCGCAATGAGCACGCTCGTTATGTCGGGCCGCACATGAGCCAGCAGGTAGGTAAGAGGGATGAATGCCACGGCGGCACCAACAGTCATGATAAGCTGAAGGGTGAGTGCTCCGATGCCGTTCAGGTAGTAGGAATAGCTCAGGCTTGCCAGGATTACAAACATATAGATGCCCATCAGAAGGCTCAGTTGCAGGGGTATCTCCACCTTGGTGCCCACCCAGAGTGCGTAGACTGGCTTTGAAACTGCCACCATAAGCACTAAGATGGCGGCTATGGCCAGCACTATCTTGTCCATGCGTCGACGGGCCTTCTGTATCCACTCAAAGTCATCTCTGGCATAGGCATCGGTTGTGGCGGTCCAGTACGGGGCACTGATAATAGTGAACACCAGCATCACCATACTGAAGTAGCGGTAGGATATCTGGTAGGGCGTCACCATCGATGGGTCGAACAACTTGGAAATCAGTATGTTGGATGACATGAAAAGCAGTATGCCTGCTATTTGCAACACGAAGAACTTCACACCGATTGTGAAGAGTGAGCGGACGGCATGCTTGTTGAAAGTTCCGAACGAAGGACGCAGTTGTGGGTAACGCCCGTAAAAGGTCACGGGGTAGGCAAGGAGATAGGTGAGCAGCGGTGCGGCTGTGTTGACCACGGCAATAAGCAGAAGTGAACCGCTGCCGCTCACATAGACGGCATAGGTGCCCACCAATTGCAGTGTATGGCTGATGGTTACCAGCAGATTGTTCACCGCTGGCAACTGGAGCCCCAAGTAGAAGTTGCCGATAAACTTGAAGATGAAAGTGGCCGACACAAAGAGGATGGCCACCGCCATGATGTCGCCTAAATTGGGAATCACGGCTGGGTCCACATTCAGGAATGTGTACAGGTCGAAAGTTTTTACAGCGGCGATGGCTGCCACCATCACTGGCAGGATGATGAGGGTCAGCATAAAGAAAGTAGAAGACACGGTCTCACGTGCCTTCTTCATGTCGTCCTGTGCCAGATAGGTGGCCAGTTTGTTCCTCAGTCCGTTACCCAGTCCGATGTCAAGGTTGTCTATCCATATCAGCATCGAACTGATGGTGAGCCAGATGCCGTTCTTGTACTCGCCAAGGCAGTTCAGGGTGATAGGCACCAGCAGCAAAGTCACTAAACCCGACCATCCCTTGATGAGGAAGGAGAACAGTATGTTCTTCCTCATCAGGGCAGTACGTTTGTCAGAGCCGAATAATCGCTGCAGGTTCACTTCTTGTCGGAATTATTTGATTATATTGGCTATCGTGGCGATGATGGCGGCGAACGAGCCAACCGAAGTGGCGATGCTGAGTGTCTCGGCAAGTGTGGTCTTGTTGACGGCCTTCGCCGGGACAACAATCTCGCAACCTGGCTGTGGCTTGGCGTTGTGACTCACCTTGGCCACCTTGCCGTTCATGTAGATGATATAGGCCTGGCGTTTCTTGGCCTTGGTGCTGAAACCGCCGGCCTGGTTGATATAGTAGCTGGCACCCTTGCCCTCCTCGTATACCACGGTGTTGGGATAGAGCACCTCGCCGTTCACCTTCACCGTGCCGGTATAGGTAGGCACCACGATGCGGTCGCCCTCGCGCAGCACGATATCCTCGTCACTGCCGGGGTTGCGCACGGCTTCTTCCAGGTCGATACCCACGGGGTAGGTCTCACCAACCTCGTATTTCCTCAACTGCTGTGTCTGTTTCAGGTTGGCTATGTTGGCATTGCCTGTTTTGGCTATCTGCTCCTGCAGGTTCAACTCAGCCTGTTCCTGGGCGTCGCGCAGCACCTTGATGGCACGCTGCCGTTCCACTTCATCGTATTTGCGCTCCAGACGGGCACCACGAAGATAGGCACGTTCGTTCACACCGCCGGCTTTCCTGAGCAGTTCACTCACACGCATGTTATTGGTCTCAAGAGTGTAGGTACCGGCAAACATCACCTCACCTTCAATCTTCACATTCTGCTGTTTGCTGTAGCCAGGACTGCGGCGCACGTACACCTCGTCGAAAGGTTGCAACGTGAAACCAGGTTCACCATCGATGATGAAGCCCTCTTTCAGTGAGAAACTGAAGGTATGGGCAATGATGCTGTCGTTGGTTGTCGCGCCTGGGTTGATAACGCGACGGGCAACGTCGACCTTCGAGGTGGAGGCAGCTTCTTTCAGACCTCCAGCCTGAAGGATAAAGTCCTCAATGGTCTCATTGGCGGCATATTTGTAGACACCGGGATAGTTCACCTCGCCATGGATGGTGATGGTCTGCTCCTCCATCAGGTCCTGACGTGTGGGAATGAAGAGGACATCATTGGGCTTAAGGGGAATGTCGGCCACTTTCCCTTCCAAAATGCCGTCCACATCCACCTGTATCACCTCAAGGGTGCGGTCCTTGCGCATGCGGTGCATCACCGCGTGCCCGGTGAAGGCGTCTTCCTTCAGTCCTTCAGAAGCTTCAAGAAGGGTGCGCACACTGTTCACCTCGCCGCCCACCTGATACATGCCAGGACGGAACACGGCACCTTTCAGCTCCACCATGTTGTCGTAGCGGTCAAGGATAGAATCTACGGTGATGGAGTCACCGTCGTTGATGTGGAAAGAGGTCATGTCGAACTCATCCACATTGAACACAGAGTACTCCCGTCCCGACTTTCGTATCACACGCACTGATTTTTTGTAGGCATCGCTGGTGAAACCGCCCGCATATTTCAGCAGGCTCGAGAGACTCTCGTTTTTCTTCATCTCATAGTACATGGGGCGTTTCACCTTGCCGGAGATATTCACCAGACAGTCGTAGGCACCTACCATCACAACATCATTGTCGGCCAGATGCACATTGCCTGTGAGTCGTCCGTTTAGGATGTAGTCGTAAATGTCAACCTGTGAAATAAGTTGGCTGTTGCGGTATACTTTGATGTTGCGAAGTGTACCTAAGTCAGTGGGACCACCTGCCATGTACAGGGCATGGAACACAGAGGCAAAGGCCGACAGTGTGTAGGTGCCGGGTGCCTTCACATCACCCATCACGTTCACCATGATGGAGCGTGTTTCACCCACCGTGAGGCGCAGTTTGCTGCTCTGATAGCGTGCGCCCAGTTTTGAACGTATGGTTGCATTGGCCTGATTCACGGTCATGCCAGCCACATAGACTGGACCGTAGCCCTCGATGGTGACATGGCCGTCGGGCGACACGATGCTCTCAATTGTTTTTTGCGAGGCACCGTAGATGTCGATGTAAACGGCGTCACCAGGGCCTAAACGGTAGTTCTCGGGGGTGGCGATGTTCATATTGGGCTCAAAAGTGAGCTGGGTGTTGGAGAACATGTCGTGCCCGAATATCTTTTTCTTCTGCTTCTTTACCCGTTCCAGAAGATTCTCATACATCGTGATGGTGTCGGCGGGAAGCCAGGAGTCGAGTTCATCGATGAATTCAAGATAGTCTTCATCGTCGTCATCGTAGGTGCGGAGGGTTCTCTCGTCATTCTGAATGCGGTAGCCGGAGTTGTAGCGGCTCATGTCGGTCGAGATGTCAGGTATCCTGTCGGCATACTGGGCATCTTCGTACTGTGTCTTCTTGTTGCGGGTGCGGTCGGTCGTGGTCTGTGTGTTGACGGAGAGGGCACCCAGGCCCTCTTCTTTCGACATGCGCTCATATTTCTTTCTCACACGCCGTATCTGGTTGATATCCACTCCACGCTGCATGAGCTGCACCACTATCTGCTGTTGTGAGGTGCCGGCCTCATGCTCCTTGATGATAAACTGAAAGACCTGCTCATCGGTCATCGACGACTGTGCGAGTGCGCACATCGGTATAACAAGCGAGAGAAGGAGTAATATGAAATATCTTCTCATATCGAATCAGGGTTTTTATTCAGAATTTTTTACCGCTCATCACATTGTATACCGTGTTGAGCAGGATTTTCAGGTCCAGCCGCAAAGAGCGGTTCTCAAGATAACGCACATCCATGTCGAGACGGCGCAGCATCTTCTCCATCGTGTCGGTATAGCCGTTGTATAGAGTGGCCTCAGAGGTAAGCCCCGGCCGCATCTCATAGATGAGGCGGTAGTCGTGGCTGTGCTCCATTATCTGGTTGATAAAGTATTTGCGCTCCGGACGAGGTCCAACGAGCGACATATCGCCTTTGAGCACATTCCACAACTGAGGCAACTCATCGAGGTGGTGTTCGCGGAGAGAACGCTCAAAACGTGTCGATTTAACACTATCGCTCTGAGCGATGAGCTGCGGACCTTCGTCCTCAACCACCGTGCTCAGGGTGCGGAATTTATAGATATGGAAAGGCATGCCGCCATAGCCGATGCGCTCTTGTGAGAAGAACACGGGACCATTGCGTTGCACTTTCATTATAACCATGATGAGGAGGAAGACCGGTGACAGGACGATAAGCCCCAACAAGGCGCAGATAAAATCCGCAACCCTCTTCACGACCCTCTGGCATTTGCCCATGGCGTCGTGGCTGTATGAAAGGCTCAAAGCCCTATCTGGATAAATCTTGGCCAAAACTTTAGTTCTTTCTTTTTATATAACCCGTTTTTTGCAAAATTGTTGCAAAGGTACTCATTATTTTTTTTATATGTATGGTATGACTTCGCATTTTTGCTTCTTTGAACAGGATAGGAGAGGGTGAAACCGCCTGAAAATAGTCTGTCAGTCCAACCTGTCTGGAAAAAGATAGTAAGTGTAGCCAAAAAGGGGTGTCGACATTCACCGTTTATAATAAAAAGGCCATCAGCACGTTTTATAAATGTAACCATTTTTTGTCATCTACTTAAAACAAATCTATGCGTAAGAATATTTTACTTACTTTTATGTGTGTCTTGACCGCACTGTGTGCTCATGCACAAACCAACCCTTACAGCAGTTATACACGGCAATTGCCTTTTTCCATGCCTGAGGTGGCTGCACCTGTCTTTCCCAAGAAAGTGGTGAGTCTGTCAGAATATGGAGTGAAGGGAGATGGGAAGACACTTTGTACCGAGGCTTTCAGAATAGCCATCGACGCATTGAGCAGTCAGGGAGGTGGACGGCTCTCTGTACCGCAGGGGGTGTGGTTCACAGGTCCTATCGTGCTGAAAAGCCATGTGGAACTGCATTTGGAGAAAGGGGCTGTCATTCTCTTCTCTGGTGACATGGATCTCTATCCTGTCATCGAGACCAACTACGAGGGTGAATTGCGCAAGCACTGCCAGTCGCCTGTCTCGGCTGTCGGACAGACGGATATAGCCATCACTGGCCAGGGCATCATCGACGGCAACGGCATCTGCTGGCGTCCGCTGAAGAAAGAGAAAGTCACCGAGGGCCAATGGAA
>JAEEGL015553548.1_pt1 | contig 66653 bp, 45 predicted proteins | sample 9134231 | NCBI WGS metagenome assembly JAEEGL01 (sample SAMN16246548, study PRJNA631951) | gut metagenome | biome: gut microbiome; feature: rumen; material: fiber-attached | host: Bos | place: Iran: Karaj | collected 2018-10
CTGACGCATAGTGCCCATGCCTATTATGTCGGTGAAATAGGGAACTGGAAGCTAGATCTCAGTGCGGACTATTACACTGCCCCTTCTCTTTCCGACATGAGCGGAGGCACCGATGGCGAGACACCCGTCAGCAGCAACACAGCTAAAAAGAACCAGCTTGTTGCCGAAAAATTTGTCATCACTGCCCCAATGCCCGTTGGCGACCTGACCTTTGGCGAAGAGGCTTCAGCAGTTGACCGCACAAGCGACTTCACCCAGAGCGGTTTTTCTGCCGACAACCACATACAGCAGCTGACCACCACTTGGAGCGTTTTTGCTAACTATGCATTGAAGTTGGGAAAAATATCTTTCAATGCAGGTCTTCGTTGGCAGAATGAACAAAACCGCTACGACCTCAATGGTGTGCGCAACGATGAGATGAGCCCCAATTACCACGTGCTCATACCTCGCGCAACCATTACCTATCAGAAGGCGCCTTGGACTCATTCGATCTCCTACCAGTGTACACGCTACAATCCTCCATATTCCATTTTGTCCTCAGCTGTCACTTACACCAGCAAGTACGAGTACCAGAGCGGAAATCCCTTCCTTCAGCCACAAACCAGCCACAGCGTTGTGTGGAAATCGCAATGGAAGTGGATACACGCCGAAGCTATCTACAGATGTCAAAAAAATGTCTATCACTCTATGGCTTCTGCCTATGACGATGTCAACCATCCTGGCGTGATTCTTACCGACTTCCGCACCGTTCCAAAGACACAGTACTACATGATAGTCCTCAACGCCACACCTAAAATCGGTATTTGGCAGATGAACTATACGGCAGAGTTTTCAGCGGAAGACCTTGATTACGGGGAGTTGAGCATCGCCCACAACTGGCACGGGTTGATGACTGACTTCACGTTCGACAACACTTTCACCCTGCCTCATGCATGGATGCTGAATGTAACGGGAAGCATCACGCCTTATCAGAAGTCTGCCTATTGGATAAACAAGACTAGTGGAAGTCTAGACCTCCGTCTAAGCAAACAATTCCTGCGAGACAAAAGCCTCAATGTGGCCCTTGTCGCCAGTGACATCTTGCGCACAAAATACGACGAAGGAACGGCATACGGAGGTATAGAGTACAGAAACATCTATCGTCTTTATCGCGATGCCCGCCGAATTGGGTTCTATGTTTCTTGGCGATTCAACGCCACCAAGAGCCGCTACAAAGGTAGCCATGCCGGACAAAGCGAGCGCAATCGACTATAAATACTCTCTTTAAGAAAGACCTAGGCACCAAGCCCACTGCGTCGTGACGATGCAGTGGGCTTTATCGTAGGAGTAAAGTTAGAATGGCTTATGCTCCTTCTTCACTTTCCCAAGTTTCAGGTGTCTCTCTTATTCTTCTTTCGTTTGATCTACTGTCGTAAGGCGTCGAAGAGAAGGTCGCAGGCGCGTTCAGCGTCGCCTGTCTGACTGAGCAGACTGACGAACTTCGAACCGATGATGGCGCCTGCGGCGTTGGCCTGTGCGCTCTCGAGCGTCTGGCGGTTGCTGATGCCGAAACCTATCATGCGAGGATTACGCAGCGACATAGCGTTGACATGGTTGAAGTAGGCTTGCTTCTGTTGGTCGAACTCGCGCTGCGCACCCGTCGTAGCTGCCGACGAGACCATATAGATGAAACCATCTGTGTGTTCGTCGATGAAGCGTATGCGCTCGTCGCTCGTCTCGGGTGTAATGAGCATGATGACACGCAGGTCATAGCGATCGGCTATGGGCTTGACTGTCTCGAGATAATCCTTGAATGGCAAGTCGGGGATGATCACTCCGCTGACGCCCACCTCGACACAACGAGCACAAAAGGCTTCGATGCCGTACTGAAGGATGGGATTGAGATAGCCCATCAGGACGAGCGGAACGTGGACGTCGTCGCGAATGCTCTCCAACTGGCTGAAGAGCGTGCGGAGCGTCATCCCGTTGCGAAGGGCTTGCGTGGCAGCTTCTTGGATGACGGGACCGTCGGCCATAGGATCGCTGAAAGGGATGCCAACTTCAATCATGTCTATTCCTCGTCGCTGCAGCGTAAGGATGACGTCGGTGGTGGAGGTGAGGGTGGGGTGACCAGCACAGAAGTAGAGAGACAAGATGTTTTGTGGCTTCCGACTGAATAGGTCATTGATTCGATTATCCATAATGTCTGTAGTTACAATGAGTATGAAATAAGAAAAATGATGCGGGCTATGAGCGTAGTTTTTGAAGAAACAGGCTCAAGGCCTTGACGTCTTTCCGAGCAGGTGACAGTTCAAATCGCGAATTGACATCAAACCCTATGCAGCGAGGATGGTCGTAGCGACGAAGACGTTCAACGTCAGCAGGTCCGATTCCACCGCTAAGCAGAAAGGGCGTATGGCCTTCATAGGCATCCAATAGACTCCAATCAAACTGCTCACCGCTACCACCGATCAGCGGGGTAGGGGTATCGAAGATGAAGTAGTCACAGAATGCATACTCCTTCGTTCGTTCGAGGTCTGTTTCGCATTTGATTGCGAATGCTTTTATAACGGGTAGGCCGGTGGTAGCCTTCACCTCATGACAGAAAGATGTCGTCTCCAATCCATGGAGTTGGATGAGATCAAGGCGGAGTGTGACGACTTGAGCGCATACCTCATCAATTGTGGGATTCACGAAAACACCGACTCGTTTCGTTCTAGCGGGCAGATAGGATGGAGGAACGTTCACGTAACGCGAACTGCCATTCCAACAGATGAAGCCCATCCAGTCTACACCCAAAGATTCTACTGCACGGATGTTGTCGCCGTCACGCATTCCGCACACCTTCAGGATGCGCCGTGAAGTCTTCGCTACTGGCTGTTGTGGTGAAAAGTGTTGCTCGTTCATCGTTCTAGTGCTTTGATGAAATTCTTGAGAGCCTGTCCAGGTTCGTCTTCACGCATAAATGTCTCTCCGATGAGGAATCCACGATAACCGACGGAACGCAGTTCGCGAATGACTGCAGGATCGCTTATCCCGCTCTCGCTGACGAGGACACGTTCCTTAGGCAAGAGTGAGGCTAAGCGAAAGGAGTTTTGGACATCGGTGTGGAATGTGCCCAGGTCGCGATTGTTGACACCGACACAGTCGACACACAACTCGGTGTATTTTAACTCACTCTCACTATGTATTTCAAGCAATACTTCAAGTCCTAACGAATGTGCCAGTAGCGTCAGTCGCTCGCACTTTTCAATGCTCAGACAGGCTGCGATAAGCAGTACGGCAGAAGCACCACACAAGGCAGCCTCGTAGATTTGGAAGTCATCGATGACGAAGTTCTTGTAGAGTATTGGCAGGTTGACGCCAGAGGCACGTGCTTCGACAATGAAGCGGTCGTCTCCTCCAAAGAACGCTTGATCGGTGAGGATGCTTACAGCGGCCGCACCTGCTTGTTGATAGGCGAGCGGGATCAGGTCGGGACGTCCCTCTTCTTTGATCCACCCCTTTGATGGAGAACGGCGCTTGAACTCCGCGATAATACCCGTCTCGCTATTGAGCAGAGCCTCTCGCAATGAGGGCTTCTTGGCGCTCATTTGTTGTAGCTCAATTCGTTTGTGGGCGATGATGTCGTCTAAGATATCGTTCATTGTTCAGATTTGTATGTGAGATGACTCATTAAGAATTGATTTCAGCAAACTTGCGGAAGGTCGCGAGAGCACGCCCGCTGTCGATGCTCTCGCGGGCGATACTGATGCACTCTTCAATACTCTTGGTGCCTCGCTCCAGTACTTGAATGCCAAATGCAGCGTTGGCGAGCACGATGTTCTTCTGTGCTTCCAAGGCATGATTTTCAAGCACAGCATCGAAAATTGCTGCGGCTTCGTCTTCTGTCGCTCCGCCAACGAGTTCTTCGGGCTTGGCTATTTCGAAGCCTAAATCGGCAGGACGGAAGATCCGTTCGTAACCAAAAGATGAAGATGCAGCAGCTTGATCATCATTGCGCGAGTTGATGCCCATGGTGACCTTGAAATCACTGGTCAAGCTAATCTCATCGTAACCATCAATGGAGTTCACGATACCGTAGTCAATGCCAATACGTTGATAGACTTGATGATAGAGACGCATCTGGTCGAGGTTGGCTACGCCCAACAACTGGCATTTGGGTTGACTTGGATTGACGAGCGGCCCCAGCAGGTTGAAGATAGTCGGGAACTGCAGCGCTTTGCGAATCGGCCCAACGAATTTCATGGCACGTGCAAAGAGCTGGGCATGAAGATAGACAATACCAGCCTCATCAAGCGAACGGTTCAGACGGTCGAGGTCGTCGGTGAAGCGAATGCCATGGTGTTGAATGACGTTGCTCGCGCCAGAGACGGAAGTAGCTGCATAGTTACCATGCTTAGCCACCTTGTAACCAGCGCCAGCTATGACGAAGCAGGCTGTCGTCGAGATGTTGAACGTGTTCTTGCGGTCGCCACCTGTGCCAACGACGTCGATATAACGATCGGCATCGAGCAGCGCTGGTACGCCCGTCGCGAGGATGCCATCGCGAAAGCCCAGAAGCTCATCGACCGTGACGCCACGCATCTGCAGAGCGGTGAGGAGGGCTGTTACTTGTTCGTTGGGAATCTCATTTTGTGTGATGCCGACAAGAATGTCGCACATCTCCTCACGCGAGAGCTCTTCGTGGTTGAGTACGCGGTTGAGGATTTCTTTCATTGATGCTGTCATGTCGTATAAGTGTTTGAAGTTGTTGTTACTGAATTGTTTCGCCTTGCAGCCAGTTGCGCAGAATAGTGGGACCGTCGGGCGTCAACACGCTCTCGGGATGAAACTGTATGCCGTGAATGTCGAACGTTCGATGACGGAGCGCCATAATCTGGCCTTCCTCGCTCTCGGCAGTTACCTCGAGACAAGAAGGGAAGTCTTGACGAGAGACGACCCAGGAGTGGTAGCGTCCGACCTGCAGACCTGATGCGGGCAGTCCTTCGAAGAGCGTATCCGAGGCCGTAAGGTGAATGGGCGTCTGTACGCCGTGGAAGACGTCAGAAAGGTTTTCCAGACGAGCGCCAAACGCTTCGCCAATGGCTTGATGACCTAAGCAAACGCCCAACATCGGTTTGCGGCCGGCATAGGTGCGGATGACGTCAAGCAGAAGACCCGCTTCCAACGGGATGCCTGGGCCTGGCGAGAGGATGATTTTGTCGTAAGGATCCAGGTCAGTGAGGGTGAACTGGTCGTTGCGGACGGTGTCGCATTCAGCACCGAGTTGCTTCACCAAATGTGAGAGATTGAAGGTGAAACTGTCGTAGTTATCGATGATGATGATTCTCATGATGGTAAGGGTGTAGGGTTAGAGGTTAGAGTTTCTCTGCTTCTTGGATGGCACGCCGTAAGGCGCCGAGTTTATTGTTGACTTCCTGCAACTCGTACTCAACATCGCTCTTGGCTACAATGCCACCGCCTGCTTGGAACCAAAGCTCGCCACCGCGGCTGACGAACGTACGGATGGTGATGGCTTGGTTGAGCGAACCATCGAGCCCCAAGAACCCAATGCAACCACCGTAAGCCCCTCGATTGTGAGGCTCAATCTCTGTAATCAATTGCATAGCACGCACTTTAGGTGCACCCGAGAGAGTGCCTGCCGGGAAGGTATCGAAGAATGCCCTGATAGGCGAGGCCTGCTCGTCGAGCGTGCCACGAACGCGGCTGACAAGATGAATGACGTGAGAGTAGAATTGCATATCCTTGAAGAACTCTACGTGTACATCATGGCAGTTGCGACTGAGGTCGTTGCGAGCCAAGTCAACCAGCATCACATGCTCGGCATTCTCCTTGGGGTCGGCCCGCAAGTATTCGGCAGCGCGAAGGTCCTCATCGCGATTGCCTGTTCGGCGCGTAGTGCCTGCAATGGGGTCGATATAGGCTTGATAGCCTTGCGACGGACGCTCCGAAGTTTCGTCTTGCGAAGAATCATCTGACGAGGTAGTGTGAGCGGGGATGATGCGGCAATGGGTTTCGGGCGAAGAACCGAAGATGCGAAAGCCCCCGAAGTCGAAGTAGAACAGGTAAGGCGAAGGATTGATGCTGCGCAGCGCTCGATAGAGTTGGAAATCATCGCCCGTGAAGCGTTGACAAAAGCGCCGTGAGAGCACGATTTGGAAGACATCGCCACGCAAACAATGGCGAATGCCTTGACGGATATTGTCGCGATGCTCATCGTCGGTAAGCGTCGAACTGACTGGTCCTTCAGAATGGAAGGGGTAGGTCGAGACGGGTCCTTCGCAGCAGCGATGGCGCAATTGTTCGAGATGATCGGTTTCGCCCTCCTCGAGCAGTTCGACAAGCGTCATCGTGTTGTTGAAATGGTCGAAGACGATGACGTATTTATAGAGGATGTAGAGCAGGTCGGGCGCATCGTGCTCATCGCGAGTCTCGTCCTTGACGGGAATCTGTTCGAAATAGTGTACAGCATTGAAAGTGGTATAGCCATAGAGACCGCAGACATCGGCATGTGAGCCATTGACTGTGAATTGGCCGAGGAAGGACTCGAGTGCGGCCGTGCAGTCGTCGATGGTCATGCAGGCACTCTCCGTTGTATGTCCGTCGGGGTAGTGAGCGGTACAACGGCCATGGGCAATGGCGATGGACGCCAAAGGCTGAAGGGCGATGAACGAACGGGCATTCTCGTTGCCATGATAGTCGCTCGACTCCATGAGTGCGCTTTGGGGGGTGAGACCGCGAACGCGTAAGTAAACGCTCATGGGAGTGTGCAGGTCGCCCAGGATTTGTCGTGTTGAAGTATGATAAGTAAACATAGACGTATAGGAATAAAGGCGTTGCCAAGGTGAAGGGCAACAAAGTTTACGAATATAAGTGAAGAGTAACGTCTTTAGTGAGAAGTGTTTGCGTGTTGGAGATAGGTCGCGAGGTCCTTGTCGCCACGACCGCTGACGGTCAGCACGACCACATCGTCAGCCTTGAACGCCATCTTCGGCAGCATAGCCAATGCGTGCGCGCTCTCAAGCGCAGGGATAATGCCCTCAAGGCGCGTCAGTTCGAAGGCTGCTTTCAAGGCCTCATCATCGTTAATGGCCATTACGGTGGCGCGTCCGCTGCGGGCAAGATGGGCATGCAGGGGCCCTATACCAGGATAATCCAGTCCAGCAGAGATACTGTAGGGCTCTGTAATCTGTCCATCCTCGGTTTGCATCACCAGCGTACGGGCTCCGTGAATGATGCCGAGTGTGCCGCAATGGATGGTGGCAGCCGTCTTGCCGGTGTCGATGCCGAGTCCGCCTGCCTCGCCAAGAACGATGCGCACTCGTTCGTCGCCGAGATAGTGGAAGATGGTTCCTGCCGCATTCGACCCTCCACCCACACAAGCCATCAGGTAGTCGGGATAGTCGCGACCCTCATGCTGCATCAATTGTTCCTTGATTTCGGCAGAGATGACGCTCTGCAGGCGCGCCACAAGGTCGGGGTAGGGGTGAGGTCCTACTGTGCTGCCGATGATGTAGAACGTATCGGCGGGATGGCAGCACCAGTCGCGAATGGCCTCGTTCGTGGCATCTTTCAACGTCTTGTTGCCGCTCTCCACGGGGAAAACCTCGGCGCCAAGCATGCGCATACGTTCAACGTTGACGTGCTGGCGGGCTACATCCGTTGCACCCATGTAGACACGACAGGGCATGTCCATCAGCGCGCAGACAGTGGCCGTGGCAACGCCGTGCTGACCAGCGCCCGTCTCAGCGATGATGCGCCGCTTGCCTAATCGTTTGGCCAGCAGGATCTGGCCGATGGCGTTGTTGATTTTGTGAGCTCCCGTGTGGTTGAGGTCCTCGCGCTTCAGATAGAGGCGGCAACCATAGCGCTCGCTCATACGGCGGGCGTAGTACAGAGGACTTGGACGGCCTACGTAATCGCGCAGCAACTGATGGTATTCGCGTTGGAAGTCGTCGCTCTCGATGATGTCGAGGTAGCTCTTCTTCAAGTCCTCCACGGTCTTATACAGAATCTCGGGGACGTAAGCCCCGCCGAATTCGCCGTAGTAGCCATTTGTGTCTGTGTTGTGTCTGTCCATTGTGTTGTAGTATTGGTGAGATTGATGATATGTTAAGTTATGCTTGTGTTGTGCTTGAGCGTCTGTTGTCATACGGAATGTGAACAAAAAAGCGAAAGACCTGTCGTGAGATTCCGACAGGCCCTTCGCGTATGGTTTTTGAGTTGAACTATAGGTATACGGAGGCTGTACTCACGACTGCTTGAGACTTGAGCTACGCCACCACCAATATTTGTTCGTATTCTGTATCATTTTGGGTGCAAAGATATATGTTTTCTTTAATACAACCAACAAAAATTGCAAAATAATCACAAAACTAATAATAAAAAAGGTAAAAATGTCTCCATTTGAAAGAAAATACGTAACTTTGTGGCCGTTTAAATAAATCAAACTGTCAATGAATCTGTATTTACGTTATTTCAACGACGAATGCGTTGTTACCTCCATCGACGAGGCACTGGCCTTCATCAGTGGAATCGATGGTTTCGAGGTGACACCTGATTTCGAAGCTGATTTCCGCCAATACGTTGAGAGTCCACAGCCTTACCCTAAGAGATATAAGGTACGCTCGCGCGTGTACTTTATTGTCATCAAGACCATGGCAACAACGCTCGAGGAGTTCAAGGCCAACGGCAAGAATGCCGATGGAGTGGGGTTCATGCCCAAGACTCGTCAGACCATCAAGGAGCAGATCGTGCAACGACTCAACGACGAACTGCCAGGCTGGTACGAGGGTACAGTCAACTTCAAGCGCGTCATCTATATCCCCGAGACGGGCAAGTTCGACTATTGCGACACTACCTTCACCGCCCTCCTTAAGGCTCACAGCGGACAAGACTGCTACAATCGCATCGTCGACCACTTGCGCGCTCGACCCGACGTCGACCCACGCAGCCAGTTCCCTTCGGTCAAAGGGCGCAATTTCCAATACACTTATCTTGGTTTTAAACCATTATCTGAACTCAATGTCTAAACATTAACCAAAAGCCAATAAACAACTATGAAAATGAAGAAATTTTTCCTTGCCATTGGGCTTGCTGCTCTCTCGGCATCGGCCATGGCACAATACGAAGGTACTCAATGGTACGACCGCATCGGAACGGGTGAGGATAGCCTCCGCACTCGTCAGAACCTCAGCCTCTTCCAGACGGCTATCAATAGCAAGAACTGGACTGAAGCTTATGAGTCTTGGAAGCCCGTGTTCGAGAAGGCTCCCTTCTCTCAGATGGGTATCTACACCAACGGCGCTTACATGCTGGCTATGCTCATTCGGGGCGAGCAGGATGCAGCTAAGAAGCAAGGCTACTTCAACGAACTGATGAACGTTTATGACACTCGCGTCAAGAACCTCGCAGGTCTGAACTCATTCACGAAGGTTGAACGCCGCGCTACCGAAGGCGACGTCATCGCACGTAAGGCTTATGACTACGCTGCCTATGGACCCGCATGTGATCCCGCTTACACCCTCGACAAGGCCTACAACATGTTCAAGGATGGTATCAACAAGATCAACGAACAGGGCGGTCGCGAGGTCGGTGGTTTCGTGCTCGATGCCTTCTTCCGCGTAAGCTACGCCAAATATCAGGCTGACAACAATGGCTTCCGCGAGGAGTTCCTCCAGGACTACCTTGAGAGCAAGGACGTCTGCGACAAGATGCTCCAGCTGGCCAAGGAAGAGACAGACCCCGAGAAGGCTCAGAAGATTGTTTCTGAGTATGATACTCCTCTGAACACCATCGAAGGCCTCTTCGCAGAGTCCAAGGCTGCCGACCGCGACCAGATCATCGCTATCTTCACTCCGAAAGTCGAGGCCAACAAGGACAACCTCGCTTACCTGAAGAGCGCGCTCACCCTGATGGCTGCCAACGACTGCGACGATGCTCCCGTCTACTACAAGGCTGCTGAGTACGCTTTCAATATCGAGCCTTCTTACGAGTCGGCCATCGGTACCGCTCAGAAGTATGCTAAGGACGGCCAGACCGCCAAGAGCGTTGAGTACTACAACAAGGCTATCGAACTCTGCCAGAGCGACGTCCAGAAGGGTAACATCGCCCTCCGCGTTGCTGCCGCTATGCGCAAGAGTGGTGACTTCAAGAGCGCTTACGCCTACCTCGACAAGGCTGCTCAGTTCAACCCCGACCTCGAGGGTAAGTGCTTCATGCAGCGCGCTAACATCGCTACCAAGGCTAAGAACTACGCCGAGGCCAAGGCTTACTGCGACAAGGCTGCTGCCGCCGACATCACACTCGCTGGTCAGGCACAGCGTCTGAAGAGCAACATCCAGACCGTCGAGCGCCACAATGCCGAGTACGCCGCCCAAAAGGCTGCCTACGACAAGCAGCAGGCTGAACTCAAGGCCGAAGAGGACTTCTGGAAGGCTGGTAAGAAGTAAGTCCAACGACTCCATTATCACACATGAGGGTTATGCAGAATGGCATAACCCTCTTTTTGTTTCTCCTTCGATACAGCCCCTCATTCGCCTTTCCCAAAAGAACTGGTTTTGACGAATGGGCCGTTAGAGCCAGCACGTTCGATCGTGTTCTCTGCAGCGTATATACGCTTAGGCTTACATGTATATACGTAGAGGTGCATGCGAATATATGTGGAGGCGCACACGTATATATGTGGAGGCGCACACGTATATATGTAGAGGCGCATGCAAATATATGTAAAAGGTGGACCACCATGGTGATCCACCTAAATCGTTTATTCGCTCAGCCAGTAGCGTCTATATGTTTAAGCCTATGCAACTATAGGTTCAGCATGAAGCTTCTATATGTGCAAACCTCGGCAACGGAATGTTAGTTGAGTTCTACCACGGGCTGGATTTCGCCCCATTCACTTTCTCCTTTCTTTGGCTTAACAGGTGTGAGGTCAGGCTGTACATCGTATAAGATCATGTGCTCCGCTACTGAAGGTCCATCTGTGGCTTCAAAATTACGCCCACCATTGATGTCAGTTCCATAGGGCGTAACCTTGTAGTACATGGTCTCGTTGGAAGACTTGAGCACCCAATTGGTGGCGAAATGAAAGACGAGAGTGTAAACGCCCGTTTTCAGTTTATTGACGGGCACCCTCTTGGATAGCAACTGCTTACCATCAGGAGAATAGATTTTTACTTTTACACCCCATTTGGATAAGCGCGCCCCATTTCTGACTTCGACTTTTGTAATAAACTTGTATTCTCTTAGCGTCGATGGATCAACAGATGAAGGCCCCGAAGCTCCATCTTTTGTATCAATGTATCCATTGTTGTCATCAAGATATGTGAAGTCGAACTCATTGAGGGGGGCTCCGTATGTCTGAATGGTCTGTTTTGTGAAAAGCTTAGGGTCGCCTATTTCACATGCTACGTCTTCCTCGCAGATAATTTCGCTATCAATGTAGCCTGCATCGGCGTAGGAACAAAGGACGGGTACAAAATGAACTTCTAAGATGTCATCGCTATCATAAAGACCTACGGACTTGAAATAATAGGTTTGATCGGCTTTGACAGGAGTTCCTCGGCCAAGCTCGTTTTCATTCGTGTCAACAAGCTTCATGTAGTGCCATCTTTTCTCTTTGACAGGTCCTAAGTACATACGCATTCCTGGGTAGTATGTTTTCCAACTGAGTAAGGCATTGACACCTTGAAGGTCTTTTAACTTATAATACGTTTGAGCAAAGTAGCCACCATCCGATGTAAAGCATTTACCACTTGCAAAGTATATGACAGGCTCAAATTTAGTACTATAGTTGATGAGGTTCTTGGTCAGGAAAGTAGCAACCTGTTTGTCCCAAAGGTGTACACCCAGTGGTGCAACATGCAGCTGAATATCGCCATAGAAATCAGTATAGAACCGAAGTTTTCCATCAGTTTTCATGAATTGTGTTTCATCGCCAGTATTATCAACGATGTTCACATTTCCTTCACCTTCGAGGAATGCATCAATATTGGCTCCTACGGTGCAGCCGAAGGTTCCAGCTATTTCGATTCCCGCAGCAGCACGTGCAGATGCTCCAACTTTTATTTTTCCTTTTATGCCAAAGGAGTCGAAATGGAATTTTCCTTTTTCAATGATTTCATCTCTGATATTTGTTGATTTACCATCTTTCGCAATAAAGCCCGTCCTTACCTTAGCCGTAGTGTATCCAACCGAAGCATTGACGCTTCCACCGATGGTGATTTCGGGCGTCAAACTTGCGGTAAGGATAAAAGCACAGGGCACAGGCCCAATCATGAATGGTAATCGAAATTCAGCTGTTCCAAATGATCGTTTCGAAGCATTCTTCGCTAAATCTTGCGGGCCGAGAAAGCCGCTTTTGTCTTCTTTGATTTCAGATAGAGCTCCAACAAGATTGTATGTCCACTCTTTCTCTCGCTTGGCAATGGCATCGCGTGTGAGTTTGCTACGGTCTGCCTTCTTGGAATACTCGTAGCCAGCTTCAACGGCTAATTTCCAATCAGACCAAGTGTCAGTCCATTGCTCTTCCTCTTTCCTTGATTTGTCACGCTTGGCATGGGCTCGAGTATAGTTTGTGCATTGCACATTTGCACCGACATAAAATTCACCACTAAACCTTGAATCTTTACCCTCACGAGCCAACTGGTCCTTAATAGCCCATATATAGCTTTTGATGAAGGTGGCAGACTGTCCTATACCTGTGATGAGTCCATCAATATCGCGCGTGTCAAAATAAAAGTCAAGCCATTTGTCTGTTGATACCTTGTCTCCATCGCCATCAGGTTCATCATCATCGGCTCGGGTCTTGCGGGCTTCCTTTGCTTTTTTTCGGGCATCATAAGTCCGCCAATCAAAGTATACGGAGTCATACACCTCGAAGCCCATGCTGGCTAAAGTAGCACTATCAGCGCCAACGATATCGGGCGTTGTTACGAGCATGTCGATGTCGTAGCTGAGTTCCTTATATACATCGTCAATGGATGCCTTGGTACATTCGACCCTAAGCAGCCCGCCCTGCTGTTCAACAGCGATAACGCGGTGGTTCAGTCCATAATGCAGTTTGTGCGAGATGCCGGCAGCAAGCATAGACCCGACCTCGGGGCGGTACTTCTTGGGCAAGTCGGGGCTGAAATAGAGGATAGTGTCAGCCTCAACGCGCTCGAGATAGTCCTGTAAGTTATCGGTAACATAAATGACACCGTCATTGAACTGATAGGTAACAGTTCCTTCATTGCTCTCCAAAGTAACAGGCTCGTCAAATCCCTGTTCTTCCTCGGGTATAGTGTATTCGTCCAGCGAGAGGGTGCAGCTGAACAAAGTGAGTAGCAGAGGGAGATAATAAAATGGTTGAAGTCGTTTCATGATAACGTCAATTATGGAGTTTTGAAGGAGGGAAATCGGAGAGTGCTAAATGCCAGTTTGAAGGGTGAGGGGAATCAGAACTTGAGGTCGAAGAGATCGGATAGAGTGCCGTGGGCCTCACCGTCGAACACAACACGTACGGGGCTAGTGAGCAGGATGTGGTTGCGACGGTCGTAACAACGGAAGATAAAGCGCTCGCGATAGAGCTCCGATGGACTCGACGCTTCTTCGTCATCGCCATAGTCTATCCAATCCTCATCGCTATCATCGTAACGAATCTCAGAGCCAACACGGAGGACTAAGTAGGTAATACCGTGAGATTGACGTACTTGTCCTATACCACGGCATTCTTCGCCATAGAAAGCAGCGATGGTCATATCGGGGGTGATGGGTTGTCCTTGGACAATAGCCCGTGCGTAGATGACCATCTCGTAAGGATATGAATCTGAGGTCAGTTCCCATCGGTCGATGACACGCACGGCACAGGTGTCGACTTGCGTGTAGTCGGTCACGGAAATGGCTACGGCATCCGTTACGCCAGTACCCAAGGCTACCAGCGTATCGGCCGTGACGAAATCGGCGACTTGATTGTCCATAGAGAACCAGAAGATGCTATTGTTGCTCAGCGAATCGGGCGTGAAGACCGGATGTATGACGCATGAGTCGCCCACCATAAGTGTCACATCATGGCGTTCCAACGTCATTGTCGTCGGGACGATAGCCTCTTCCATGTCGAATAGTTCGGCGCAGGAGGTCAGCCCACTCATCAAGGCGATGATGAGTGAGCAATGGACAATGAATAATGATAGATGTTTGCGCATATATGTTGAGCCTTTATCGTTTATATTGTAATCATTGCGTTCTCGAAGAATCAAGTTTCTGACTCTTGGTTGAGCCGTCCGTTCACGTCCGTCAAACCCAGAGGCGAGCCAACTCGTGGGTTCACTCGCTTTCACGCTATTCCTTTGCCGTGATGGTGATGGTGTTGGAGGGCGTGCTGGCACGTCCGTCACGGAAACGTATCTTGACGTAATAGTCAGCTTTTTGGCCTGAGCGTAGAAGTCCGTCGGCATATACGGGTTCATCGCGCTTGGCTGATGTGATGAACTTAAAGTCCTCATCGCCAGGTCCCTTGCGGTAGATGACATAGTAGAAGTCGGCATCTGTTGGCACGCCACCGGTATCCCATGTGAGACGCGTCTCGCCCGTCTTGCTGTCATAGTTGCCAATAAGCTTCAGGTCGATATCGAGAATCTGCGGTCCCTTGAACAGGAACGATTGTTGCAGACTGAGCCCGCTCGAGACACCCATCCTGCTACGTGACTCACAAGCATAATAGTAGCGGCGGTCCTGCACGTAAGGTGGACGGTCCACCATGAGGAAGCGGTGATCTGGCCCAAGAGAGTCGGCATCGACGATGGCGATGAGTGTCCATTGCTCTTCATCCTTCAGACGTCGCAGCACGCGGTGGGTCTTCACATTGGCTTCGGCCGAACCAACCCACCAAATGCGTATGCATTCATCATCCATGGCTATACTGTCGGCACGGCAGGGCTGAGGTTGCGAGAGGTCGGGAATGGGAACGGCTATGGGCTCAGATTGTTCGGAACTGTTGCCGCTGAAGTCCGTTGCCATCACTTTATAGTAGACAAACTTCTGATTGGCTCGAACTGAGATGGTGTCGACGAAGATGGAGTCGCTCAGGTCTCGGGGTGAGATGCGCCCGAAGACGTGGTCCAAAGAGTTGGCTTTCCAGATGGAATACTCTCTCACATCCTTGTCGGGCGACGGAGCCCAACGCAGCGTGACACGTCCTGTAGGTGACGGCAATGCCCGCAGGTTGGTAGGCGTGGCAGGCGGCTCGACGTCAGAGATGCGGATGAGCATAGGAACAGAGGTTGCCTTGTTGCCACTCTTGTCGTAAGCTGCGATAACGAGATGCCCGGTCTGCAAGCCCGTCACGTTGACAACACACGTCGTGTCGGTAGGCGCAAGCATTTGATTGGTTAGCGGAATCCACGTGTTCAATGACAGATTCTCATTGTAGTACATCGGCACATAACCAGCCAAGTCCGCTTCGAGTGAATCCTTACGCCAATGAAGTCGTGCAAAGACAGCCGAGTCGGGACGCTCTATCTCAATCAACGTAAGCACGGGAATGGACGGTGGCACAAGATCCGTCAGATCAACGCGGCGTACAGCCGACGGGGAGGTCTTCTGTCCGAAAGCATCATAGGCCCGAATACGGTACTCGTATATGCCCACATCCAAGTCCTCGTCGAGATAACGGTTGAAGTCGCCATATTGGGCCTCGTTGATCTGCGAGGGCAAATAGGGCCGATCGTTGAGCACGTGCCATTCGCCCTGCTCGTTGTCGCGGCGCTCGATATCAAAGACGGTGTACTTGTCGAAGGGCCAGAAGAGTTCTACTGCCTTCGGCGGACGGATGGAATCGATGAGCTGTGTCGAATAGCTCTCAGGTACAAACGTGTTGTTCTGAATGCCAAATACTACGCCATCATGAACCGGAAGCACGGAGTCTGGAATAAGAGGCCGGACAATATAGTCGTATTTAGCTCCGCGTTGGGCAGTACGGTCCACATACATCAGACCCATGGCCTGAGCCAAGTCGGGGCGTAATTCGGCAACAAGCATGCCCAGTCCATAGATGGTCTCCTGTTGCTCTTTCAGTTCAATGATAGCCCCCGGCGTCCCAGGCTCTGCTTCTGTCTCGTTCATTCTCATCCCCCTGCCGAAGATAAATTGAACGGCCGCTCCTGCCAAAGAGTCAGTGGGACTGAAGCGTTCCTCGAACTCCTTGCGCTTGATGGGATGGATGCCTGTGGCCAACGTATCGATGCGATGGTCTTCATCAGTTCTGACGCGAATCACCTCATAGCCATAAGCATTGAGGAACTTCCATGACACATACTCATCAGGTGCCCATCGGACAACAACGCTATCGCCGTAAGCACGCGCCAGTACCTTTAGCGAGAACCAATGCCGATCAGGGACTTCGTTGGTATGCTTTAAAGTGTCAGGCAAATCGACAGCAGTCTGAGCCTTCAAGGCCAGAGGAAACAAGGCTCCAAGAGCCAAGTAGAATATAGAGAGGGTCCTTTTCATTATTGTAGATTTAGATGATAATCAAAGTCATCGTAGTCCTCGACATTAAACTTAAAGTCTTGGGGGGTGATGTCAGCTTTGATGTAAGTATTGTTGAGAACATCGTAGGCCGTTTCTTTGGTCGCACTGTTAATCTTGGTGTGGAAAGCATTTAGGCGATACGATTGGAACTTCAGTGTACTGATGCGCTCAGTCAACGACTTGGCTGTAGTGCGTTTGAACTCATTGATATATAAGTTATTATCCATTACGACTTGATGGGCGATGTCGGTGTTAAGGCGCCAACTAATCTCAGGCCTTTGACTAATGACAACATCCCATCCTCCATTGGGATCTTTGCGACCTATCACAGAACCTTCTTCAACGGCTCCCTTAAGCAATTTATTGTTTGTAGAACCGGTGAACGGGAAACCGCTCTTAATACGATTTTCGATCGTATAATCAGCGTAGATCATAATGGCCACATTCAATCCCAAGAACGAAGCCTTATTGTTGACCGTTATCTGTTTGTACTGACCGGGAATGTATTTACTGAAATGGTCGTTTATCTCGATGAGTGTTTTGCCGTATGGCTTTTGAATATTAGAATAAACATAATCAGTCTTCACATAACCACCTAATCGTGCTTTCTCGGAGAGGTCGTAGGCGGCATTACGGATGGCAGCAGCCAGACGACAATCGGCATAGAGCATGTTCTGGATGGTGTAGTGGGCATCATTAATGGTCATGAAGTTGGTATTGCCTTCCGTCTTACCGCTGTCGCCATAGCGGTGGTCATTATCTTTACCTTCAGCAGTATACTGATTAGGCATGAAATAGGTTCGCACCTGACCAAGGACATAACCATTGGGATGGCTCAAGAGATGACCGCCATCTGTATAGGTAGGACTATGATTGGTGCGGTAGTCTGTCATATCCAGAGTGAGCTGGAGTCCAGGGAAGTCGCTGAATCCGACGGGAGGATAACCGCCAATCATAGCCCATTTGCTCCAGTAGCCCAAAGCGAAATACGGATCTTTCATCCAATGCTGGCCTTTAACTACATCGGCGTCAATGGTGTACTGAGAGGGCGTATCTTTCCATTCAACGTTAAGCAACTGATGACGAATCATCGGGCCATAGACATTGCCTTTCACAGCATCGAAATACTTCTGGAAGCTATCGTATGTCGGAGTGGGGAAGATCTTCTCGTACAGGCATTCCGAGAAGTCCTTCAGATCCATATTACTGCGAATCCTCTGCACAGCGAGGCTATCGTCGATGATGTCGTTCTCGAGTTCTCCGAGATATGAGTTGAGGTAAGCATCCACATTCAGCGAGCCATCCTCGGCGAAATAGTTGTTCTCGTTGAAATCCTTGCCCATGGAGGCCTTGCTGTCATAACCCTCTTGGGGTTCATCGCCCATCTTCTCGTCAACGATTTCTGCCCGGCGCGTCTTGTATTCCTTGATCACTTCGTCGAGTTGCTCCTGCATATCATCGAACGCTTTCTTGTGAATACGGTTGATGGAGATGCGCATGTAGTTGTAACCGCGACTCTTCATCTGATTGACAAACGATGTTGAGATGGCGTTCTTCGTGCGCAAGAAGATATAATCGCCGTTATTGTAGGTGTACTCATCGATGTCGACGCTGAAGGTCTTCGAGTCCATGTCACGCTGGTAGTCAGGGACGTAGAGGTCGGGAATCTTAGCGCCATTGGCATCACCGTAAGCAGGCTTCGTGGGCACCTGCACGGAAGTATTCTCGAAGAAGAAAATCGGTACATCATGGTCGTTGAGGAAACGCCATTGCTCATCGGTAATGCCATCCTCTTCGACAACATAATCACCTTTGTATTCAACGAAAGGATCTCCTTTAACGGTGAATACTTTCGTCTGTACTTCCTCGTTGCCTTCGGAGTCTACGAGAATCGTAATAATAATTGGGTGGCTGACAGAGGCATCGCCATAGGCAGGATTGAATTTGTTGTGGATGGTCTTAAGAGCAATCTCGCCTGTCAGAACAGACCCAACCTGAACTCCTTCGATAGGCTTGAGTTCGCTACCAGAAGTAGAACTATCCGAACCGGCGACTTCTGTGCCTTTGGGACGGAATGACTTGAGTGAGTCGGCAAGGGAAATACTCGAAGAAAAATCGGAAGTGCCAGTGGTGGTAACGCCTCTCCTGGTGATATCGGAAGTGCCAGTGGTGGTAACGCCTCTCCTGGTGGTTGCTGTTGTGTCAGTCCGTGTTTGCATGACAGCTCCTTCAAGGACGTTTGCTCCAGTGTTGCCTACCTGCCTAACTACAGTGGTCGTATTGTTCGTATTTGCCACTCTGCGGACAGAAGTGACGGTATCATCAGGTTGCAAGAAAGCATCAGCCTCCATTTCAGGCATAGGACCGATATTCCGCCTGATGTCAGATGTCTGCGTCCTTGTCGTAGTGTTGGGATCCCTAACTGTAGTTGTCACTCTTGTTGAGGTCTGATTCACCCTCGATGTTCCCACATTATTGACGCCTTGAATAGAAATTTCATTCGTCTTGGAATCAACTTTATCCAAACTGTTGGTTTGAATTTCGTTTATTAAGCCAGTATTGAGACCATTCTGAACGCCAAGATATTCGACAGACGTGGTGGGAGATACGAGTTTGTCTAATTTCCCAGTAGAAACAAAGTTGCCTTCAACAGTATTCCGATCAAGGTATTGGCCAAAGTCATGGACGACTTCGAGACCATCCAATGCATCCTTGTTCGGGTTGTACACGTCTTTCAATTCTTGGAGCTGACCTATCTCAAGGGCTTCTTCTACATTAACGATGCGTGAGTCCTCATCGATGTGGGGCGGAACAACGACGTTCCAGTCTTTAGGAGGCTGTATAGCAAATTCCTGTTTCTTGATGTATACCTTTGTCTTGACAGAGAATTCCCAATCCTTCCATCCAGGATAGTGCGCATCCATATACGGGTTGAATACGGTGTCAACCCATGCCGTGTGGGCTTCGTCCCTCAGGCGGTTGTATTCAGCAAGTGCCTGCTCGTACTCAGCAAGTGCCTGCTCGTAAGCTTTCTGATAAGCCTCATCACGTTTCTTAACGGACTCCTCATATTTTTCCTTCTCCGACTCATTGTGAATAATCTTCGACGGCGATTCCCATCCTGTCTTGCCATTTGGACTCACCTCAATGCGCAACGTGACGGGATTGCTGATATCGTCGAACTTCTCACTTGCTTTACGCGTGCGAGCCAAAGCCATAGTAGGACGTGCGATGTCGTTGACGTAATCGGTATTGAAGATTCTCACATCCTTCTCGAACGTGGGAGCTTTCGGACTTGTACGGAAGTAATACATCTCCGACTGATACCACTTCACACGTTTGTCCTTATAGCCAGTAGTGCTGTCGTTGAAGAACGGATCGCCCCATTCGCCGTTGCGCCACTCTTGAGCATAACCAGAGAGCTTCAGGGTGTAGAGTTTATTGATATCAAGGGTACCTGAAGCGACGTTGAAGAGTTCATGGTTCTTGGTGGAGTAGGTGACTCGTTCGTCAAACTCAGGTACTGGTTTATCGGCATCGTACTGATCAACATTGTAACGAGCCAGACGGATGCTGTCGGGCGAGAGCATGAAGCGATAGGTACGCGATGCGTTCTCGGAGTACTTCTCCAAATCCTCGTCGAAGTCTGCCATAGCATACGCCTTGTTTTCGTCAAGTAGACGGAATGGCGTATTCATGGTCATATTAGTGGTGAAACTGGGGTACAAATCAGGATCAATGGCATGATCTGCATTCCAACCACCGCTCTGGTTGTCCTCGCCAGGTGTCACCTCGTTGAAGATTTCAATGTCATCGAGCGGGTTGCCGAACTCAGGCGTACACACTTCACCGGCCTTCAACTGAACGGAGGCGCTACCCTTGATAAGGCCACCTAAGAGTCTGAAGTGGGCTTTCGCCTTACCATAGAACCACGTTGGATTAGGCATACCTGCCTTGAGCAGAGCGCCCATACCCACGTCAATCAATGGGATATGACCCGAGAACAGCCACATATCGATGTTCAGGCCGATTTCGCCCTTGAGCAGAGCATAGACTTGTCCCATACCATACCAGCCATTCTTGCCGGCTTCGCCACCGCCTATACACTTAGTTCCTTTCTTCAGTTTGACAAGCATCACGTCGAAACCTGCAATGGCTGTTGTGCGAGCATAGACGATGCCAGCGTTGAGTCCCATGTCGCCATAGACTTTAGCTCCGAACATCACTCCGCCATTGTTACCGCCCGGCTTGAACGTAGAGAACTGTTTCGTGCGATCATTCGTGATTGCGCCTTCAAGGTCCTTGTCGCCTTGATTCAGTTTTTCATTCTTCAGACCCAGGTAGTCGCTAATCTCATCAGGGATAGGCGGCAGGTCATCGGTGGGCAATTCATTACCAAAGCAGAGATAAGCATCAGCATAAATGGTAGCCCACATGGCGAACATGTCGCTCTTCTTTCCTAAAGCAAAGTCAATGAGAGTCAGACGGCAACGTTCTTCCTCGGGTGTAGGTTTACCTATATATAGATGCCATTTGGCTTTGTCATATTCTTGTCCTTTCTCGCGCCATGTAATCTTGAAGTTCACGTTGATGTAAAGACCGGCACTCAGATGGCCCGTGCTCTCGCCTTTCTTCTCTCCCTTCTCCTTGTCTGCCTTGCTTGTCTCGGTGTTGCGTCCTTCATCTTCACCCATTTCATCGAGTGTCGACTGCGAGAATTCCTTCAGCGACTTGACATAGTCCGACCCGACAAACTCAGCAAGAGCTTCGTCCAAATCGGCCTTGGCATCAACGGTGACGTCAACCTCGAAATATTTATCGTCTGCATCTTCGTACGTGATAGTGGCCGAAGCATTGATCAAGCCCTTGCCACTACTGGAGGCGGAGAGTGCATGGAGTTCAGCCTTAATGCGTATCGTTGACAAACGATTGTGGAACATGTCGTAGAACACCGTCAAATCGCCATTGGCATTAATGGCATTTTCGCCACCACAACTAAGGCCGATGCCCAGCATACCGCCGACCATGCCATATTGCGGCTTCACATTACTGCTGTCGAATGACTTGTTAAGGTCTTTCTTCTTACAATTCATGTAGAAACCGCCACTAATCTCATTGATGCCAATAGGCTGAATGGAACTTAAAGCCTTCGAACCTACTGCTATTTCGAGGAAAGCATAGGTATAAGTCTCATCAACAGTAATATCAGACGCTCCAGTTATGATGGTACCGTCTTCTTTCTTATGGGTTTTGCCATCATCTTTGATTTTGCTCCATCGCTTGTTCTGTTCATAGGCGATTTCTTCGGACGTTTTTGTTGTCTCAACATAAGCGCCGGCAGCCTTGAACGTGAACAGTTTTCCAGGAAGTTCAAAGGCCAAGTCGCCTCGGAAGCCTTTCAACTTCTTGATTGTTTCGGCGACAGTTTTGTACGTATCTTTAGCTTGGTCTATCGCCTTTTGGGTATCCTCGCTGATTTCGCCTACCGCTTCGTCCGCGTTACCAGAAATACCATTTACCTTGTTTTCGACGGCTTTCCAGAAACTGCTATTGTCGACGAGGCTACCTGACAATTTGAAACCTGCAAGGTCGTTACCCTTGATGCGGAATTCATCGAAACTTGTATTGGCGTAGCTGATGCTCTTATCGCTCCAATCCACATCTGCCCATATCGTGAACTTGCCGCCGAACGATAGTGCTCCGTCCAGAATGAGGAGGTCGCCACTAATGGTAAGTCCTACCTGCCCCTTGGCAAGGCGCGACAGATTGATGGAAGGATAGTCGAAGTTGAAGTCCATTCCTCCCACTTTCTTCTGCGGAGAAGCACAACTCCACTTACCGACGTCGAAATAGACCGATTCGCCATCGTCCATCTCTGTCTTCGTGTTTTGTCCCACCTCTTTCAGCCATGCTTCGTAAGCCGCCGCCTGCACCTCACTACCTTCAGATTTCCAGCGAGGACAGTTGGCGAGACGCATGTGACTGAATTTGATGCCTGGAAGTTTGAAGCCTATCGATGTAGCGGTCTTCACGGTGGTCGTCTCAGCGATGCGACTGCTGACTGTTATATCACCACCCAGACAGAGTTCTACGCGGGTGTCTTCGCCCTCAGGTTTTTCAACGTAGAAATAGGTCTGCTTCTTGTCGAAGGTGGCCTCGGCAAGGAAGAAGTCCATCATGACATCTACTTCCTGAGTAGTCTCGAAACAATATAAGCGCTTCGTTGCCTTGTCGGCAGAAGGAATATAAGCTTTGTAGTTGATTTTTGCCCGTTCGCCTTGCTTGTCCTTAAGCAGAGGAATGGAGAACTTACCTCGGAAACCTGCTTCGACAAGATGACTCTGGAGCATATCCACGTAGATCTCATCGAGACTGATGCCCCAACCGCCCAAGCTGTTCGTCGATGCTGTCAGGACTTCGGAAGTGTTGAGACTGGCCTTACAGGTGAAACGTCCGTCACAAGCATCGTTGAAGAGGTCGATGTACAGATGGCTGAGTTCAAACTTAATGCGTTTGTTCTCAACCTTCACTTTCGTCTCCTCAGATGCGCCTGTCGTATTTTCGGTGTTGGTGACCTCGCTATCTTTGCTACCAGATTCAATGAAATCAGGCAAGGACACCCAAAGGTTTCTCATGTAGATACCCTGCCATTCGGCTTCGTTGCTGATTCCACCGACGGCCTTGTCATATCCTTTAGGCAGCGACATATCGGGGTCGTTCTCACCTTTATGGTGGTCGATGACGACCTCACCTGGATGGAAGGTGTAGCCGGGCAGATCCTCAACTTGGAACGCATCCATCGATGCCATAGCGCGCCATTTCGACCAATCGTCAATAGTCGTCTTGACCGTAAGAATCGGCTTCTCATCAATCGCTTCCCCGTTGACATCCTTCTTCAAGTCGGGTATGCTCATTTCTGCATGAAGCTGCAGGGCGAGGAAGGCATCGTCTTTCCACGACACATAGCAGCCTTCAACAGGATTCTGGAGGTCATTCGGTGCAACGAACTTAATATCGAAGCCACTTTCGGGATCCTTCAACTTGAAATCGCCCAACAAGCACAGATTGCCCGTCTCTGGCAAGAATCGGTCGGGAGTGATGCAGAGGTAGGGGGCTCCGAGCAGGAGCGTCTTGTTCTCCAAGGCATCGCTTTCGGGCAACTCAAACTCGCCGATAATGTTCATCGTAGCGAACGTGGGGCGGAATTGCATTTCCTCGAGCTGAATGTCGATGGGTGAGCCGTTGTAGATATCCTCTACTTTGATAGGCAGATGAAGGTTACCAAGGTCGCCCGTCGAGAGGCTCTTGCCGTAGGTCTTGATATAGGTATAATAGGTGTTGATATTATACTTCTCGGCCAAGCTGCTCACTTTATCCGTCGTGAGGGATTGCAACTGATCCGAGAAGGGTATCTCGGCATCGGCCATCAGGTTGTCGACTCCCCAGTCAGAGAATATTTCCTGTACCGACATGATGCCGGGGAGGTCGTTGCCGGGATAGGTCTTAGCAATACCTTCGTAAACAACATTCTCGTTGTTAATCTTCAGTTTTTCGAATTTCACGGCCACCATGACCTTCAAGCCGAGCGGATTCCATTCCACATGGCCGTCGCCGGTGAAGCCTGTGCTACCGCTGCCCGTGAGATTCCCGTCCAAGGTGAGCTGGTATTGACCAATGGCAACCGTAGTATTCTTCAATTCGTTGGCAGTCTTGGTCGTGGGCGTGGTGTTGGAGATATCAACGTGGTCACTACAATTCAAGAGAGTACGGCTCAGACGCCTCATCATGGCAAAGTCAATCATGTTGGGCCCGTCTTCGGTAAATGCGACGGACTTGGCATACAAGGCTACTGGTTTCACGCGCAAGACCATATAATCCGCAGCACTCACCTTGTCCATGATGGCCTCCCAGGGGATGGAATCCTTAAGGTCCGTGGTCCTATGAGTGTAGATAGGCTGTTGCTTCAACACTTCTTCCATATTGGAGTTCGAACCTCCATCGTAGAGTTGCAGATCATACGCAAACTGGATGGTGTCGTTCTCCAATCCTTCGCCACCGAGGAAGTGCACACGGTCCCACTTGGACAAGATATCTCCATCCATGAACACTTTGCGAGCACCCTCCGTGGACAGGAAGAAAGGTTCAATCAGGTGAGGCGTACGGAAGGTGTAGAGCGAGTCGTGATTGACACTATCCTTGGCCGATACGTTGCCCATCCAAACCATGAGGTCGGAATCGTTTTCATCCTCTCCGCCCTTCTCTTCTTCGTCTGTAGGAAGGTCTGGCGCCTGGCTGGTCAAGCGGAAGAGTCTGATTTCGCTCTTACCCTCATTCTTGAACGCCATGAAGTTCATCGCTCCTTCCTTCGTCGATGATACGGCTTTCAGCTGTGCCACATAGACGAGGTTCTCGTACATTCGCTTCAGCGCGTTTTGAGGCAGAAGGCACTGAAGTCCGATGATACCCGTCTCCTCATGAATGACAGCTCCATAATCCATCGCTTCGTAAGGCGATTGACCTGGCATCATCTCCTTGATGGTGAGCGTATAAGTGACATTGGAGCCGATAAGACCACAGTTGTTGTAAGGGTTGGTCCAGGTGAACAAAGGCATTTCTTTCGGTAGGGAGGCTACGGTAAGCGAAGCGAGATCGTTGCCATAGTCGATGGTGTTGACAAGTGCCTTACCGCCGAATGCATCGCCCCGTTGGATGGTAGTCGTTGCCGTTGTTGCCGTTGGCAGTTTAGTGCTTCTGTCGATAGAGCCCGTTAGGGTATTCGCGGTCGGAGTGGTGCCCAGACGTGTACTGCCGGATTTGCCAAACTGCTCATTCACGTCGACGATAGGCGTCATGAATTGAGGTGCATCGGAGAGGTAGCATATCTGGAACGTGCAACGTCCATTCGTGGGATTACTCAGAGGGTAGGGGGACGTCAGCGTTGGGTCATACTTGTAAGCCGTAAGACATGCTTCATACGTGCCTTCAGGCAGCAGACCATTCTTCACCTCGCCCGTCACGGAAATATCCGACATGGCAAGGTGGTTGAACATCGTCTTCATCTCAATCTTACTCAACGCTTTTGTCTCACCGGCTCCAATAGCAATAGGCATCTGGGGCATACGTGCCGGAGGCGTGATGACGTGAAGGTCGCCTGCAGGCATGATCTGGTCGATCTGCATGCCCATATAGACATACTGTGGTTGCTCCGTGTTATTCCTCAATACAAGCGTAAAGTAATCGCCCGGCTCTTCGAGGTAGTTGCCCAAGTGAGGAGGCAGGACATACTGCAGGGGTGCCACGGTGACCGTGACGGGCTCCTGTGCTATAGATGCGAGGTGGCTAACGAAGGCTAACAGGAGGATGAAGGAATATCGGAGGAGCTTCATAGCTGTATATCTTTATCGATTGGGATGTTTTCGTTCGTTGTCATGAGAGGCTTATTTCTTATCGTGTCGACCCCATTCCACGCTCATGCCTTTCTTGCCGTTCTCGACTTGACGCTTGATGGCAATAAGGCTGAAAGTATAGGTGTAGTTCAAGCCTACGCTGAGCTCGGTATCGTCGAGACTCGAGGTTCGTTTGCTGACGTTGACATCACCATACTTGCTGATGCTGCCGGTGAGTCCGAAGGCATGTACTTTATTGAGCGTGTAGCCGACAGAGAAATCACCTCCGAGTGAGAGGCTCTTCATCTGATGGCGCATCTCGTTGTAGCAGAGCGACATCGTCAGGGAGGCATTGAGGTTCTTATCCTTGAGGAATGAACGGGAGGTGGTCAGCGAGAAGATGTCGCTCATGTAACGGGTCTTGTAACCATCTGAGCGTTGGAAGCTATAGCTTGCCGTGAAGTCCATCTCCCACGGCAGTACACCTAAATTGTAGGACGCACCTGCAGCATAGGTGGTGACATCGGTCTGGCCCGTAGAGAAGGGGTTGAGGTCCTCGTTGCGCGTGTAGTTGCCTGAGAGCGATACGGTGTGCGAGAACATGTCGGTGGCGGTAGAGTAGGAGGGCATCAGGTAGAGGCTATGCATGATGCGGTCCACACGTGTGGTGTCGTTCACGCGTACTGTACCATCGGTCTGCATCTGGCGATAACCATTGTAGCCCGCACTAACGCCGAAGTGGTTCCCGAGACGGGTGGAGACGTTGGTGTTGTAGACCAAGCCACGCGTCGTGAAGAGTTGTTTGTTCGTGAGGTTGTCTTCCTGTCCCGAGAAACTGGCTGAAAGCGAGATGCGACGGAAGAGCAGAGTGCTGAGGTTGATGCCGAGGCTATGATAGTTGTTGGACAAGTAGTAGGTGCCCAACGAAGTGTAGTCGGGTTGAAGGATGCGGTAGAATACGGAGGCATTGAAACCGCGAAGGGAAAGGTTCATGTTGACATCGCCTGCGAAACGAGCAAGCGAGGTGTAACTCGGTTCGAACACTTTGTCGAAACGCTGTAGTTTGCTGTCCTCAACCTTGGTCGCATTCTTGTCGAACGAGAAGAGGGATGTGGAAGCATTAGCGGTAAAGGAGAGGTAATTCTTCAGACTCACGGCTCCGCGCAGGCCTATGACGACGTTCTCCTGAGGCCGGACTATGCTGTTCCAAGCAGGATCGAGCGACTTCTGTTGGTCATACGCGCGAAGGAAATAGAGGTCGATGTAGTTGCGAGTACTGCCGTAGCCCACCTTGAAACCCCAAGCCATACGCTTGTACTGGGGCTGACGGGCAAACGGGTCGGTGGGATCATCATTGACGGCTTTGCGTAAACGTCCGTAGAACATACCAAAGCGCAGCCGATCGCCCTGATATTCCAAGCCTACACCGTTGAAGGGCATCGTCATGACGTAAGAACTGAACGGCATCGTGCTTTGGCCGAAATGCAGCTGCCAGTTCTTGTAGCGAGGGCTGACGTTGAAAGAGAGATGGGGATAGTTGAAGTCGAGGTTGTCGTTGGAGTAGTAGAAGGAGAAGGGCATCGAGAAGCCGTAGACCGATACGTTGAGGTTGGCATAGACCATGTTGCTCAACGGCGAAGCGTAGCTAATACTCCCAGAGGAATGGTAGTAGGTGTTGCGAGTGCCGATAGCGCCCGTGATGATGAGGGGGTCGCTCTTGGCTATTTGCGAGATGTCTTGTGCCGACAGGGGGGCAGCCAGCAGGAAGAGCATCAATACGGAGGCCACTTTATTTCGCATCATAAGCATTCCTCTTTGGTAAAGTTGATGATTGATTTCGAGGGAAACGCACGTGAGAGGTTCTCCAATACAATTCTTAGGGGTAGGGGAGAGGCCCCCCTCACGCGCGTATAAATAATAAGGTGTCACGAGCGAATGCCCGCAACACCTTGTATACAGCATCTTAACGGAGTACCTTGCGGCCACCGACGATGTTGATGCCCTTCTGCATCTTGTCGAGGCGCTGACCAACGAGGTTGAAGATGGCGCCGTCATCTTGTGCGCTCTTCACGCTGCTGATGCCAGTAACGACGGGGCTTGACAGGCGGACGGGAGCACGCAACGTGCCAGCCTTGGCGCTATAGGTGACGGTCTCGTTGACGTCGAAGTACTCACCCGTGAAGGTGTTGTACAGGCGGAACGTGACTTTCTCGCCACTCTTACCAGCAACGTTGATGAACATGATGTCGTCCTGAGCCAACGAGCCCTTGCCGCGACACTCTTCGCCGACAAAGGCGCCGATCGTGTACTGCTCGGGATTGCGCAGACCTTCAACGCTGGCGATAATGGCCATATTGTCGGCAAAGCGCGAAGCATCGAACTTCCACACTTCGGCATCACCGTTCACGCCCTTCACATTACCGCCTTGACCTGACAAGGCATCGGGATCATAGCAGGCGGGAATGCCACTGAACGAGAGGTTGAGACGTCCTCCATTGGCACCTGGGCAGTAGTAGATATAGCCCTTGCCGGCCTCTAACTTGAAGCCATTGGTCTGAACCCATTTGGCACCATCGAACGTGGCAAAAGCATCCTTGCCGATGATCATGTCGCCTTCGTTTGCACGATTGATGGCGGAAATCTCCTCAAGCGACAGGTCGAACTCGTGAGGATACGTGAACCAGTTGTAGCCTTTAACCATAGAGATGGGATCAACATTGTGGTTAACCTCAACTTCCATTCCTGGCTCACCGAAGATGAGGGCACCGGCCTTGTTGGTCTTCATCTTGTACATGCCATCGGATGAGTTCAGTTCGGTAATCATGCCGAACACGCCAAGCTCGGGATCGTTGTAGAGCAATTGTTCCTGCGAACGAATCTCAATGACATCGCTCTCAATCCATCCTGCATATCCATCATCCTCATTACCGATGTTGTTCGTGACATCGTCATTGGCATAGACGGATATCCAGTTCCAACCAGCGCCGTACGGGATTTCAGCCTTGATATAGACATCGACGGCGTATTGCTGATTGGGCTTAATGATTAATTCTCCATCATAATAGACTTCAAAGGCATAGGACCCGACATACTTGCCATGAATCTCCCATGTGAGGCCATCGCCGCTGGGATTCAAGGCATAGAAGGGCGAGTCGCTGTTGTAGACCTCGTCTCTTGGAACAATCTCAACCTTCGTCGGGTCGAAATCATCGCCCGTCATCGTGAGGGTGAATGTGCCAGGAGTGATGGTAGAGCATTCCACAAGATCAGCGTCCCACGTGAGCGAGACTGGCGTCTTCACGTTGATGGTCAGCATGGCATACACCTCGGGATTGCTAACGGAATAGATCTTGACTTGGTGGGTGCCAGGTTGCATAATGACATCAGTCCTTCTATCCACCCACGACGTTGACTCTTGCACGATCTCATAAGCCCAATCCTTGCTGGAGGCATTCTCGGGAAGGACTGTCACCTCAAGATTACGGATAAGCGGGGAGATGGGGTCGCCAACGTATGCCGTAACTTCTGATGGATTAATCGCAATGGATTCGACTGCAATAGTGGCTCTCTTGACGACGACCATTGTCCAGGCATTATCCGTATAAACCACGCTGCTGTCGGGCTTCAGTTCACCTTCTACATTGAGGCCGAGATATGCGCCATCCTCGCTAGTATCCTGCTTGGCCGTGAGGATATTGTTCCCGTCGACTTCGATGAAGGCTTCGCTGTTGGCAAAGTCCCAAGTGTACTTCAAAGCGGTTTCCAACTTGCTGGTGGGAGTAGCCTGTTCCTCTGCATAGACGAGCTTGATGTCGTTGCTCAGGTCGTACGTGACAGGCAACAACGCTTCAATCGTGATTGGATTGGTCAACTCGATTCCGACAAGTGGATTAAGGGTCAGTTCAATAGGGACGGTGTGCGCGTCTGCCTCGCCATCAAAGACTTCGGTGTGAGTGAAGCTATATTCAAGACTTCCACACATGACACGGAAAGTGATGGCTGCACCATTCTCTTCTTCGAGGTCGCCCCATACGCGAAGGACATAAATTCCTCGGTTGTTCGGAGAGGTTGACTCTGCGCGACACTCACCATTTACGAAGGCGGCAACCTGCTGGACATAAGTCTCACCATCGCCAAGGACGTTGATCTTGACATACAGAGGAGTCGAGTTGGGGAACTCGTTCACTCCTGGAGCATTCCACGACGGATGTCTCGCCTCTGCCCATCCTGTGACTGCTGGCAGAAGCAGACACAGAGCCAGTAAAATCTTTCTCATAGGCTTGAAAATTAAATGGTTATCAATTAGATAATAAGTGAATAATATATGGCAATATTGGGTATTTTGGCTTTAAATATTGACGATTTTGGCTTTAAATGAATATATCTCGCTGCAAATATATCAAATATATAACAAAATTAACTACATATTGATACTCATTTTACTGTTAAAAAATATTAATACCATTGTTCATATTATGGACTCCTAACAAATGACTACTGGCCCCGCCATCTCCATAAGCGCCTTAACGCCCCAATCCCTCGATAGCGCTCGGCGATTTTGTCGCCGAGTTCACCTCTTTCCCTTCTGTATTATTGCCCCTATTAACCCTCCCCTCACAAATGACAATTGCCCCACCATTCCCCATAAGCGCCTTAGCGCCCCCAATCCCTCGACAGCGCTCGGCTATTATGTCGCCGAGTTCACCTCTTTTACCTCTGTATTATTGCCCTTATTAAGCCTTAAATAAATCCAGAAAACATCATTTATTCATCAAAATGGGCTCAAATTCTCGATTATTCATGCCATCCGATGCGATTACAGGTGTAATCTGTTTGCTATTAAACGTGTAATCCGATACTATTATTATATGTGTAGTCCGATGCGAATATACGCACTGGGAGGAGCATATAAGCGTAGTAGGAGAGAGGGTAATTTGTCCTAATTGGGTCGAGAGTCGCTCATAACGTTGTATTATGCATGCAATTTACAAAATTTAAGGCTCAATATCGCGGTCTTTTTCAGACAAAACGCGGTCTCTTTATAGCCAAAAGTGCTCAATTCTGCTTATATTTATGATGTTACGAATGTCGCTGATAACGATATGTTTCTGATAATAAGCACCTTACAAATAAACCACCATCTTTATCGTGACAGATGACAGATGACAGTTCCTTTTAGGTGTACTTACTCCCTAATAGTGCTTTTACTCCCCTAATAGTGCTACTTTATACTATAGTATATATACTACTATATATATAATATTATACATATATTATTAATATATATTAATAATAGAAGGATTAATCCTTCTTCAGGCGGGGTTGAGGGGTCTCACATGGAACTGTCATCTGTCATCTGTCATCGCCCCAAAATTAAAGGACAGAGAATCAACTATTTGCAGATGAATGGGCCTCAAATAAAACTGTCATCTGTCATTTTTCATCGGTTCAGCCTGCCTAAAAAGCGATAGAATCAGGTGTATGAGAGCATCCGAAGCAAAGGACGTATATCACTAAGGGTCAGGACTTAGCGTAATCATGCGCCTGTAAGTTGAATTGAGTTACATACCGAAAAGGACGGAATCAGCCATAAACTCTTCACGCGAACGAATGCGCGAAGGCTTAGAGCTGTTCTTTGATGGGGCTACCGAACTATGATGTGCAGGCGCTGAACCGCGATAGGAAGCCCATCGAGATTGAATCTGACGTACATATCCCGACGTCTCGCTGCCTCGCAGATAACCGAATTTCACGACAGGATCGCGATAGTAATGGGGCTGTGAAAGACGCAAGATGAAGGGGTCGACATCTGCCCAACGCTGAGGATTGCGTCCATTCTTGCGCGCAAGAGCCATCGCATCCCGGACATGACCTGTACCACCATTGTAGGCGGCAAGGACAAAGTTGATGCGTTCTGAGCGGTTAGGGATGTCTGAGAAGACTTCGTTGAGATGACGCAGATAGCGACAAGCAGCTTCGATATTACGCTCAGGGTCAAAGACATCCGAACGCGTAAGACCTAACCGCGAAGCCGTAGAAGGCATAATCTGCATCAGTCCTTGAGCGCCTGCCCAAGAGATTGCCCTGGGCTCGAAAGCAGACTCTTGATAGCATTGTGCTGCCAACAGACGCCAATCCCAACCTACGATGGCTACGTGGCGAATGAAGAGGGCATCATAGTTGCTGATGACGCCTTTCTGACGCGACAGCATAGGTGGACGCGAGGGACGGGTGGAGGTACGACGAGGACGCATACGCATCTGCTCAAGAGCCTGGAATTGCGCCCGAGTGTCATCGGTCCACCAAGCTGATGCCGACTCAGCCAAGTCGGGTGAACTGCTACGAACGACCCACTCGTCATGTATACCCACAAAGCGATTTTGCTGCTTGCCTTCCGCTCCTTTCTGCAAGGGTAGGGGATAAGCGATCATATCTGCCTCGCCGGCTGAAAGCTTCCGGAATAGTTCGGCCGTATCATTGGCTATCTCCATGCGCAGACGAGTTCCGATGGAGCGTGCATAGGCTTCAGCTATCAAGAATTGAAGGCCAAACCCTTGACCACGGTATTCGTAATAAGTATCTGGCCCTGAAAGTGTAACGGCGATTAGTTCACCTGCCGCTTGAATGTCTGCAAGGTCGTAGTCGTCAAGGTCTGTGACATCTTCTCCTTGACTGAACATGACAGACGGCATCTCCTTCTTCTCGGGCATACATGAGGACAAGAAGAAAAGAAAGAAAAGAGAAAGAGTGAGAAGCAAATAATAAATGCGTCCTCCAAGACATGCATCACGCCTCGAAGGATGAATATATTGTTCACTTTTCACCCTTTCACGTTCCACTTGTCAACGATTCACGGTTTCAGTCGGTGGATGATATAGGTGCGCATGATGTCGATAGCTTTCTGGTTGGCACCTCCTTGCGGAATGATGAGGTCAGCATAGCGCTTCGTAGGTTCAATAAACTCCAAATGCATGGGCTTGAGCACATCGATATAGCGATCCATCACCATCTGCGCCGTCCGTCCACGCTCGGCCATATCGCGGCTGATGACGCGAATGAGGCGGTCGTCAGGGTCGGCATCGACAAAGATCTTAAGGTCCATCAGGTCGCGTAATTCCTTGCGACAGAGCGCCATAATACCCTCGATGATGATGACCTCACAAGGCTCTATATGAACGGTCTCAGGCAGTCGATTGCTCTCGATATAGGAATAGGTGGGTTGCTCGATAGCGTGCCCTGCACGCAGCTCGTTGATCTGATGGATGAGTAGCTTCCAGTCGAAGGCATTAGGGTGGTCGAAGTTGATCTTCCGCCGTTCTTCCATCGGGATTCCTGTATTGTCATTGTAGTAGGAATCCTGCGGGATGACTGCTACCTGCGAGCCGGGTAGTGATTCTACAATCTTGCGAACTACGGTGGTCTTGCCCGAACCTGTTCCGCCTGCGATACCGATAATATACATGGGTCGAATATTTATGGTTATTCTTTTCGTTATTTGCCGCCTGAGCCTACGTTCTTAGCGTACAGCTACCTTCTGACTGCCAATGAGATAGATGCCGCGAGGAAGCGTTACACGAGCCGTTGTGCCCAATTGCACATAGAGTTGACGAACCAGGCGGCCATCGAGATTGTAGACTGCGACGTCCTGACCCTCGTTGAGAGCCGTGATAGCGATAGCGCCCTGACCACCGATGACGTTGAGATTAGCGTCTGTCGTGGGCGTAGCGGCTATCTGTTCGATACCTACCACTTTGTCGCCAATGCGCTTGCCGAACTTAGTCACTTCGTCGTCCGTCAGGATAATCCACCGCTGCTGCGTAGAGGCGTTAGAGTGGTTGAATGCAGTCGCAGAGGTTCCATTGGCTGCTGCGGCTGTCAGAGCGTAGTGGTCGGACGAAAGGAACCAATAGCCTTTCGTGGTGAACGTATATGTGGTGTAACCCGCCTTCGTACTGGCGTAGCTGCGCCCACCCAGCAGTTGGAATCGGCTGTTGCTGGCAGTCGGCGAAGCGCTCAGACGTATGCCGTTGTTGCCTGTTCCACCTTTAACCATTGTCTTGCCCGTGGCCGCATTGGTGATGGTGTAGAGGCAGGTGGCAGGGTCGAAATGAAAATACCAAGCGCAAGAATCGTTGCCGAGAGCATCATCAGCCGTCATCGGCATCCATTTCAAGCGATTGTTGGCTCCTTCACAAAGGTAGGACGACTGAAGGCCGAAGTTCTCGTTTTCGTTCTTGAGATAGTACTTTGTCTCCTCATCGTGCATGAATGTCCAAGCGGGCTGAATGAAGTTGGAGCCCGAGATAATCAGGCCATCCTCGCCTAATGCTTCGTGAATCATCGCATTGGCATGATAGAGGATGCGCGAGCCAGTGTCCTCGTGGGCGCCATTGATGCCATAGGGCCACATGTGCGTGTTGTCACCCGTGAGATGCTGACCAGTAGCATTGGCCAGGAAGTCCATCACGCGGTCTACACGCTCACCTAACCAAAGACCTCGACTGGTGTTCTCGCGATAGTTGGAGTTGTTATACCATTCGTTGGTCGTACCTACGCCCATTCCATGACCACCTTCGTGAAGGACGGTACCTGTGCGTTGATAGGAGGTGTTCTGAGCAATACGCATCCATCCACCATACGAACAGTCGGCGGTTCCATCGCCTGCGCCAGCGCCCGGAACATAATGAACATTCAGGTGGAAATTCTTGATCTGAGTGGTGCTGTTAATCACGTTTACTGCGTCCTCAACGGCTCCTACGATGCGGTCGTTTGTGGCCTGGTCGCCGGCATAATCATAGCTATAGGTTACGCCTGCCTTCGGGAGCGTATAGACTTTCACGACTGCGCCATAAGCGACTTTATAGCCCGAACCAATGCCGTAGGGACGGATGTAATAGAGTGTTCCAGGACGCAGATTATCAATGAAGTAGATGTCACCATTGTTGGAGTGATGGGTTGTGGCTCTCTGGTCGAACACATCAGGTTCTGGGTTAGTAGTGCTATAGCAGAAACCACGTTCCTTGCCTGCAGCTGTGAATGTACCACGAGCGAAGATCATCGTAGAACCTTGGATGAACGAGCCCATTTTGACGGTCGGTTTCGTGCCTGTGCCATTAGCTATGCGGAAGGCCAATACGGCATCATCCAATGCCTTTGCAGCCGCCTCCAACTGTTCGGGCGTCGATGCGCTATTGTTCAACACACCCTTAGCTGTATTAATAGCCTCGAGGAGGACGTCTGCATCGGTCTTCGTCTCGTCATAAACTGATTCTGCCGTAGCAATAGCGGTCTCCAATGTCGCATAGCTTGCCGAACCTTCTTGAGCGGCTTCTATTGCTTTGGTCAGACGGGTCGTAATCGTATTGATGTTCTCATCGCTCGTGTTGTCAACTATAGCTTGTGCGGCATCCGTAGCTGCTTGTAAATCAGCCTTTAACGCATCGCTCATAGGACGAGAGAGTAGGGGAGTAGCCTTGGAAATCAGAGCCTTAAGTGCCGCCATAGCCTCAATATTCGCCTCTGCGGCTTGTTGAGCGCTGGCCAATGCCTTAGCGGCTGACGAGAAGTCTTCGCCCGAACTCTCTTCCGTAAGCGTACGGGCTGTGGCAATAGCGCTTTCAAGGGCATTTTTCACAGCTGTCTGCATGGGCTTGGTCAATAGCGCCTCAGCTTTTGCCAAACGGTCGTTCATTTCTGCAAGCATCGAAGCGGCATCCAGTCCTATATAATAAAGGCGGAAATTGTCAACGGCAATCCAGTTGCCCGTAGCACCTACGGCGCGGAAACCGATTTCAATATCTTCGCCCATGCATGTGAAATCTACGCTGTATTCGCCTAAAGCTGTAACTCGTTTCTCAGCAGAGCCAGCGAAGATGACAGCACCCGACTGCGCGACAGAGGACCCTTGCTGGATATTCTGTGCACCTGCTTTCAGCTGATATTGACCTGCGGGCAACGACGACAATTTCTGAATCGTACTGCCATCTCCAACTTTCGTTCCCTTGCTGGTCCATTTCTCATAATAGATATTGCCTGCTTTCTGAGCGAAATCATTATTGGATTGTTGCTTCATCCCTGAAACTGTCCACCAATTAGAGCCGCTTTCGAAACTGGCATTCTTGATGTACTTCGACGTAACATCTTCAGGGGCTGCGATGGCTGAGAGCATAGAGCCAATCAGCGCAAAAACAATTGTAGTGTAACGTATTTGCATATAAGATATTAATTAGTTTGTTTCTGTTGAATAAATGATTGAGTCAAGTGGACAATACGCCAGCATTTTCTCGTTTTCTGCTGCAAAATTACAACAAATCTCATAAATGCCAAAAATATTACAGCATTTTAGACATTATTAATGTCAAGACAAGACGCTTATTCTTGTTTCATTAATCAATTGATAGGAGATGTTCCCATTTATTTTATATTCCCTATTAAACATAACACCTATTAGTTTATTTACGTGCTGTCCCAAAACTATTCAGCTGGGGCTATCCATCAAGAAGGATGAAACTGAGCCTCTCTACACCTCATCAGGTTCCCATAGGAATAAGCCTTCAGAAGAAGCTAACTCGGCAAGAAAACGTCTTGAATCATCGTCTGCACCATAAACTGTCATGTAATGATCCTCACCGCTGATTACTATCATCGCATCGAACGATTTGCAGAAGATGTTCAGAGGCTGACAAGCAAGTAACTGAGAATGGAGTTCATTGGGTTCTGGATTCGACATCCATAGCTCATGATTTGCCTCGTAAACATCTATATTGGTGTAGCAATAAAGTTTCAGGAGAAATCGCGAGAAGCGCTGCACGATATCGTCAAAATGCGGTGCGCTCGTGAAGAATCGTTCTATCTTGAAATATTGCTCGCCAAATTGTGCAGGCACACGCTTAGGCAGTATGTCAATAATGGCATAATGCCTTGATAAATAATCATCTATAATTGTTAACCGATTCATTTACAACAAATGATTTAGGGCGTATATAAGGAAAAAAAGGAAAAGCCGTTCATGAGAACTTTAATTTCGCGACAAAGGTAGCAAACAATTCTTAATCTCAGCGCAAAACACGTGTATTTTTTATCATCTTTGAAGTCAGGCATACAAAATCGTGTATATACGCTCAGGCTTACACATATAGACGCTCAGGCTTACACATATAGACGCTCAGGCTTACACATATAGACGCGTGAGCTTACACATATATACGCTCAACGCTTAGCGAATGGTCGCTAATAATGGCCCATCTGCAGTAATGCGACATCCCCTACTCTATCGATATTCGTCAAGATTCCTCGCCTCTCTTCTCGTGGTCGAAGAGCTCAATAAGTTCATCTACTGTGTGGATGCCTATTTTCCTGTAAATGTGGTGCTTATGGTTCTGAACCGTACGGAGACTGATATATAATTGCTTGGCTATCTCAGAGCTACTCAGTCCTTGAATGCAGAGACGCACGATGGCAATTTCACGATCAGTAAGGCTTCGCAAGACATGCAGTCGCATCCTATCCTCCACAACAGCATGCAAACAATGAACGAGGTCGGAAGGCGTACAATGGCTGGAGAGGAAGGCGTCAACGCCATAAAAGAGTAAATTGCTCTTTTGGGTAACGGTCAGCCCATCAGAGATGGCAATAATATGGCAAAGAGGCTGATTGACATGTAATTGGTGAAGACATTCGACGGCATAGTCGTAGTTGACAATAGCAACTATAATGAGGTCGAAATGCGTGCCACGAGCCAATGCAGGAATGAATGTCGTGCACGACAAATAGGTATCAACAAGCGTGAATTTTTCAGCTTCTTTAGATACCAATGTCTCGATGGCTTGCACCATCAAGGGCTGAGGATGTATGACTCCTACTTTGACTTTCATTTCCTATATCACCAATGAATCTGCGACAAAAGTACATCATCTTGGCAACTTCTATTCTTAAAATTTGGACAGAAGTTCGGAAAATTCGAAAATCAACAAGAAAACATCAATTATTGCTTACGATAATTAGTGGGCGTCTGCCCATAGACCTCCTTGAACACGCGTCCAAAGTAGCTTAAGTCCTGAAATCCGCAATCCCAGGCAATCTCGCTGACGTTGAGTTCGGATGAGCGTAGAAGCTGGCTGGCACGATCCAGGCGAACACGCGTGATGAAATTATTGGCTGAGAGACCTGTGAGCGAACGCACTTTAGCTGTCAACTGATGGCGAGTCATCTGCATCATCGGTGCGAGCGAGATGGCATTGAGGTCAGCCTGCTGGATATGTTCGCGGATAAGCGTAGTCAGACGATTGATGAAATCGCGATCCGAAGTGTCGGATTCCACGGGTTCATCTGTGGCCGGTTCTTTGCTCTCGAAAGGCTTACCCGCCACCATCACCAGGTTGCGCAGAGCCTTCTCCTTAATGGTGCGCTGCCGCAAGAGTAAGAAAAGCGTGAGCGATAAGGTGAACAACAACAACATCCCTATCAAACCACCAAAAAGGATGATTCGAGCAGTAGCTAACTGCGTTTTCTGTTCCTCGATGACATGCTGCTGCTCAGCGTAATCATAATTAGCCTTGAAGCGCGTAGTCAGTTCTGTCGTCTGCTGACTGAAGACGCTATCTTTATAAGACAAAGCACGCCCGAGGTAGACAACTGCTTGCCTGGGATCTTTGTCCTTTACGAGCTCTGCCGTATGCTTGTAGATTTGCTGGAGGAACAGATTGTTGTTCATCAGATGGGCCAACTCAAGACTCTTCTGATAGTAACTCATGGCCTCCTCATTACGTTGATTGCGAGCACAAAGCTGAGCCAATTGCTTGTAATCGATACATAGAGAGTAGACCTCGCCTACGGCCATCAGATAGTGAAGCGATGCCTTGTAGGACTGTTCCGCATGAACATAATCGCCACTGGCTTGGAATACATCGCCCATCTGCGAGAGACGGCGCCCCATACGAAGTGTGTCATGATCTGCAGAATCGAGCGAAAAGGCCTGACGAGCATAGTCGAGGGCTGTATCCAAGCTATCGAGCGCAACATAAATCTCGGATGCTATGCCATATCGCGTGGACAGTTTCTCAGGTTTCGGCAGCGAACGTTCTGCAGCAATAGCTTTCAGAATGAAGTCTCGACCGAACTCGGGCTGTTTGGCTGCAAGATAAATGGCAGCGAGATTATTGTAGGAACTGCTCATGCGCTCGACATCCTGACGAGCTTCGTCGATAGCCAAGCCTGCAGAGATGGCTTCGATGCTGGAGCTGAAGTCGCCAAGGCGGTGATAGAGCGCTCCGATATCTGAATAGCAGTCGCTGACGCCTGCAGAGTCCTTAGCCGCGGCGTAAAGTTCAAGTGCTTGACGGTCATATTCGATGGCACGCTTCAACTGCATGCTGTCGGCATAAACCATTGCCCTCTCCATCAAGCTGTCGGCCTCAGTAACGCCTGTGCGATGATCATCATTAGCCCGGTGGTGGCAAGTCGTCAACAGGCTAAAAAAGAAAACAAAAAAGAATAAGTTACAACGAGGAATATGCATCATCTATAAAATTTTCGGCAAAGATAGTTGTTTTCAGCCTCACGGACTATTGTCAGCAGCCCATTCTTGCATCCCATACCCTATTTTTGTCTCTATTATTGATCTGGACAACCACAAAAGAGCAACAAATAAGTACTGAGAATAAAATACCAAATACCTCAAAATAACACCCATTAATAACTCCCAAATGCATCTTTATTAACAAGAAAAAATGTCAAAAAGCGTTCTAAACAGCATAGAAAGTCATTCAGATAAGCATAATAAGTCATTCAGAAAGCGTCAAAAGTCTTATAAACAATCATAAAATGCCCAATTTTCCACCGAAAAATGCCTATTTTCGGCCCATTTTCAACCTGTATCTGCCATTTAATTTGCATTTTTCACTTCTTCATCTCAATAGTAATCAAACATTTAAATCACTTTTAGTGAAAAATGAATAATAAAACTCTAGTACGCGTGCGCGCGAAGACATACATGAACTCGAACACGATTTCCGCCCCACATACTCCTTCTCATTACTGCCCGCAACCGCTCAGTCCCGCCCACCTACCAGCTCGCCCCGCTAACGCGACCTATCGCCCTCACCAACCTTCCTGATCGCCTCCGTCAACACGACCATTCATCCTTGCTCGCTCATCAGGTTGCTAACATCAACTTATCCAGATAAAACCAACGACACATTAGGTCAAAATAGGTGGACCGCCAAGGTGATCCACCTTACACAACCAATCGCATCGCCTCACACGACCATACGTTACGACAGACCCAACTGCTCGTATAGCCCTACTAGACTGCTCGTATAGCCCTGCACGAACGCTCGCATCACCCCACCCGACCCTTCGTCCTACCTGACCCATCTCATGCCCAATCACATTATGAGCAATAAAGCTTAGACACATACACTTTAAAGCGGTTGAAGGTGATAATAAGCAATACTTTTGCTAGCCTTTTTGCACTTTTAACATCAAAACTGCATGTAATTCATAAAAATGTTTTAAATATGTACCTTCGTGGAAAGAAAAGGATCCATTTTTATAATGTCTCAGACTCTTCTTCTATCTGTGCAAACTCTTCGTAAGTTAGCCCTTCTTTTGTTAACCTTGAATAGAGGTCATTTGCCAACTTGACTTTTTCTGCATTGTATGGATTCATAAATCTCTGCGGATTTACCTTCTCTGTCAAGTCCTTCAATTTCTCCGCATCAATAAGAACAATGCCAAGATTCGCTACAGCCTCAGCCTGCAATGGCATCAATGCCTCTTTATCTTCTGGCTTTATCTCCATCAGTTTTTGATAAATCTCATTCGCCTTATCAACTTTCTCCTTATCGTAATTCTTCATGAAATTGGAGGGATTGCATAATCGGGAAAGACATTGATAGAGTGTTTCTGATTTTCTCTTGTTTACTTTACTTTCCTTGATAGTTAAGGGGATTATTATTGACAGGAATAAAACTGTCAGGCTTATTCCCCACCAAATTAGAAGCTTATTCCTGTTCTCATTAACGGCCCAATCTTTTTCTTGAATCATATAATGCCTTTCCTGTGTGGCGGCAATAAAGACTCGGTAATACCCATTATGCATCCATCCGTTTTCGTATGGCATTGTTCGCTGTGCTTCTTCATAGCTCTTACCCTCTGGCTGGTATATTGGAATTCCTGATATCCAGCTACCTGTGTTCTGATTCTCTACTATCCCAAAATACTCATTACAGCTATCATATATTCTTGACCAAAGAAGATGGCTTGAACCTTTACTGAACCGGTCAGCCATATGAGATTTAGGATTAGTAGAGTAAAACTCAAACGCATCATTAACAGCCTGCTCAACGGTATAGAAGTTTCCCCATTCAGTTTTCTTTAATCCTACTTTATAAGGGAATATGATGTTAGTTTGTATGAAATCGTCATCATTACCTCCACAATATATTCTGATGATACTCCAACCATCATCTTCTTGATTCGGATATTTATCGCCCCAGTTGAGCTCATACATAGCAACAAGGTCACCATAACTTTGTTTCCACTCGTCTATTGTTTTTTCATGTCTAAGAAAAGCGGTAAACTCATTGTTTGCTGCTGGCTTAGAAGGTATAGCAACTTTTTTATAGTGACGAATCGGCTTATCGCAGTAATCTACATCATAAAATCCACTTTCCGATCTAGAATCAGTTCCGACATCTTGTCCTTCAAAAAGATTTTCAATATTCTCTCTAATCTCAGAACGTAATCTGACACGTTTGTTGTTGATGTAGAAATATACACCGAACACCATGCCAATTATTGAGCAAATCCAAAGTGCCCATAGCCATGCAATAATATTACTCCGTTTCATAATGTGTTTTAATATTTGAAGTTTTTTTATTTCCATAGTAATTCAGAACGCTACCAATTAGCCCTAACAAAATGGCAGCAGATAACTTTCTTGTTACTGCATCTGATGGAGCATCACTCAAGTTAGCGATTAACATCACAATAAAGATAAGTACTGCGAAAACACAAAGAACGACTCCTACTATCTTCATTGCCTATTACTTTTTATTTAGTTCTTACGGGGTCTGCTGCCAAACTTTTGGGCATAAAGAAAGTGCAGCTCTAACCATATTCCCGATTAGGCTTTTCACTGCCTCTAACTCCTTTGCAGAAGACTGCGCTGTTAAGGTGCTGCTTCTTTGATATAGTTTTTGCTCGTTTATCCATTTCTGAGGTGCAAATTCAATAGGGAATAGAGCATCTAAAACTTGTGTCTCATACGAAACACGGTGCAAATGTAGTGAAAAAGATTGATAAAGCGACCAAAATTGCGCAAAAGATATTAAAATGTCACGATTTCTTATAATTCTTGTCGAAAACGTGTTTGGATTACAGATTATTTTCTAACTTCTCATCGTGTTCTTCAATTAATTATTTAACTTGCCGAAAGTGAAGCATTATGTAGTCAGCCGTACTTAAGCCATCGGTACACCCGTATTGAAAATGATGCTGCAAGTGGTTCTATCCACAATGGTAGCTACATTATTTTCTTTGCATTCAGCATAAAAACTACTTCAAATTGACCAGCATTGCCTTTTATTTACAATCATTCTGCGTTAATCTTCCAAAAACCATCGTTTATTACAACCTTTTTACGTAACTTTGCAGCCGTTATGGAAATCCCATCAGTGTATTTAGAGCGCGCAGTCAACCAAATGTCGCAGTTGCCCGGTATTGGCCGCAAGACGGCAATGCGCTTGGTGTTGCACCTGCTCCGCCGTGAGCGCACAGACGTCGAGGCGCTTGCCGACAGCCTTCGCGAGTTGGTGGCCAACGTTCACTATTGTCGTATTTGTCACAATATTTGCGATGGCGATGTCTGTTCAATCTGTTCGTCAAAAGTGCGCGATCACGCTACGGTATGCGTCGTCGAGAGCGTGCAGGACGTGATGGCTATTGAGGCTACGCAGCAATATACGGGTGTCTATCACGTACTTGGAGGGGTCATCTCGCCAATGGATGGCATTGGGCCTCAAGATTTAGAGATTCAGAGCCTTGTGGAACGTGTCATGAACGAACAGATTCAGGAAGTGATACTGGCGCTGAGCCCCACGATGGAGGGCGACACCACTTGCTTCTACATCTATCGCAAGCTGGCCGATGCCAACGTGAAGGTGACAACTATCGCGCGCGGCGTAGCGCAAAACGACCAGCTTCACTACACAGACGAGGCTACCTTAGGACGTAGCATCGTGGATCGCAGGCCCTTCAAAGCTTAAATGAAAGAACGAATCAAATACATCTAAACGTTTAAACAACAAACAACTATGAATATCACCAAGATACTTCGCTACGCCTTCGTCGGTCAACTTCTGATTGCTGCTCTGATTGCTATTGCTGGCGAAGCGGAGTGGTTGCCTATCGGTGCCCTGTCCGACGATGGACAGCGTACTTATGCCCTTAGCATAATAGGTGTAGCATTAGCCATCATCGGCATTCCATTGGCTATGAAGTTGATGCACTTGCACTATGTCAGGAAACATATCTGGCCAGAGCAAGAAAATGCATCAACCCCTGGAAACGAGCCAAACGACAATACATCATCCTCCTGGCTACCGCGTTATTCGAATTGGAGTCATGTGCGAATGTGCTTGTTGTGGCTGCCGCTGTTGTACAACCTCTTGATGTACTACCTTCTCGACTACAACACGACCTGCGGCTATCTGGCATTGATGACCGTTGTCGCTTATGTATTCATCTGGCCTTCCGACGAGCGCATGCAGGCCGAACGCACATGGGAACGTAAGCAAATTTGAGAATGGAGAGCCTTACACGATTATCATCATTACACGCATGAAGCTCTCTGTTGTCATCGTCAGCTACAATGTCCGACATTTCCTCGTCCAATGTCTGGACAGCGTCCATCGTGCTACCGCAGGAATGGAAGCCGATGTATGGGTGGTCGACAATGCTAGCAGCGATGGTTCGGTAGCCTACGCTAAGCGTTTCTTCCCCAACGTACACTACCTTGAGAACGCTGAGAACGTAGGTTTTGCACGCGCGAACAATCAGGCCATACGGGCATCAGAGGGCGAATATGTGCTGTTGTTGAATCCCGACACTATAGTCGGCGAAACCACTCTGCGGACTTGTATTGAGTTCCTCGACAGTCACCCCGAAGCTGGAGCTACGGGTGCACGAATGCTCAACCGCGATGGCTCGTTTGCCCGCGAATCGCGTCGAGGCCTCCCTACCCCATCGACCGCATTCTATAAGATGAGTGGCCTCTGCTCGTTGATGCCCAAGAGTCGTCGATTCGGGAAATACTACATGAGCTACCTCAGTCGTGATGAAGCCAACCCAATAGAGGTCATCTCTGGGGCTTTCATGATGCTTCGACGTACGACATTGGATGCCGTTGGGCTACTGGACGAGGACTATTTCATGTACGGCGAGGACATCGACTTGAGTTATAGAATCCTCAAAGGCGGATGGCAAAACTGGTACGTTCCAGCAACGTTACTGCACTATAAAGGCGAGTCGACACAGAAAACCAGTTTCCGATACGTTCATCGCTTCTACAATGCTATGCTGATCTTCTTCGACAAGCATTTCCGTCAGCGCTATCGCCTGGCTGCGTTGCTGATTCGGATTGGCGTCTATTGCCGCGGAGCTATCGAATTGGTTTGGCAAACTTTCCGCCGAATACGCAAACGGCTACATACTTGCCTGCAGCACGTATTCCATTCCGAGCAACCGATGAGTGTTGCCGAACGACTCCTGTTTGTGGGCTCTGACGAGGCATGGAATGATGTTTCAGACATCTGCCATCGTGCTGGCGTAGAAGCACAACGAGTGGAAGACATCACACTACTCAGCAACGAAATCGCCTCAAAAGCCTTGTACTTAGCGTTCCAAACCGATGCCGAAAGCCATCTCTACGAAGAGGTGCTACGGAGCATGCAGTCTTGCCACAAACGCGGAATGCAACTGATCATCGGGACCTATTCTACCGTCACCCATACCCTGATTCTGCCTAATGACACCTTCTGCTGACATTCGTTTGCGCGCCTTAGAGCCTGAGGATCTGCAACTGCTATATGAAATCGAGAACGATGAACGTTTTTGGCAACACGGCAGTACGACAGTCCCCTACTCTCGCTATGCATTACGGAACTTTCTCGAGCAGACGCAGAATGATTTATTTGCGGATGGGCAAGTGCGATTGGTGATAGAAGCGGCACTCGAGAATACGAATGGTACCGTTGGGTTGAACGAAGCGAAATGGACGGCTGTTGGGTTGGCTGATTTATTCAACGCAGACGCCTTACACTTGAGAGCAGAAATCGGATTAATCGTATTGCCGGCCTATCAAGGTCGTCATTATGCCGAGAAAGCAGTTCTACAATTGTGCGACTATGCTCACCGGTTGATGCTGCATCAACTGACAGCAACAATAGCCGTGAGCAACAAACAAGCCAGCCGCCTGTTCGAGCGCTTGGGTTTCTCACCCTCTGCCCGATTAAGCGACTGGCTGCGTACACCCGACGGATTCGTCGATGCTATTGTTTGGCAGAAGATTATCTGCCCCGACCTCCACCGCGAGAACTGCCACCATGAGAGCCACCACTGAAGCCACCACTGCGTGAACCACCGCTGCTGCGCGTGCCTCCGCTGAAGCTTCCGCTGCTACGTGAACCGCCAAAGCTGGAACTACGCGAACTGCCGCTGAAGCTGCTGGAACTGCGCGATGAACTACTTGAGTAAGAACCGCTGCGCGATGAACGGTTGACAGAGGGCGTGGAGCCTACAAGCGAGCTGCTGCGTGAACTCGACCTGCTGAATGAGCTTGAGCGTGAGGAGCTCTGGTGACCGACTGATGTGCCAACGGTTGTGCGAGTGGAACTGGGATGATTGTAACCACCAACACTATTGTCACCATGACTGCGGCTGAAGCTTCCGGCTGAACGAGTGGAACCCGTTACTGAGTGATTGCTGCCAGAACGACCGAGCGAATAGGCATCATCATGTGAACGGCCTGCATCACGCCCAGAGGTACGGCTGTTACCAATCGTGTAACCGCTGCGAGAGTGGCCAACTCCATTGTTATGGGCATTGTCTCCGCGACCGAAGCGACCAGTACGACCAGAGCGAGTCGTGCTGCGACCTGCACCGCGTCCGAAATCGCCACGATGAGCGATGGGACCGCGATCGTGTCCACGGAAGCCACCATTCCAATGATGAGGACGACGTGATGCATAGAAGCCTGCGCTGAAGTGAAGTCGACCATGGCCACCACGATAGTGCAAGTAAACGGCGGGACGATGATAGAAGAAGTGGCCGTAGGTATAGTAGCGATAGATGGGGAACGACCAAGCACCACGGTACCAAAGAAGAGGATGGAAGAAGTAGTCGGTCGTAGCGAAGATGCTGTACTGCCAGTCGAAGAGGATGTGACGCAGGTCGGCATTGCGGTAGATGAGATAGTTGCCGTAGACATCATCGGCCGTCTGCACACTGAGCAGATAGTCGAGGTTGATCTCGTAGCAATCTTCGTACTGCTGGTCGTTGAGGTTGAGCTCATACGCCATCTTATCGGTGAGGAACAGAGCTTGCTCGCGAGCCTGCTCGTAATCCATTGCATGCAGCGTAACAACTGCGAAGAGACTCATGAAGAGTGCAGAGAATAACTTTTTCATATCTGTAGGTTTTTAGGGTTAAACAACGTTTATATTTCTTTTGACGTTGCAAAGGTATGGCTTTCTCGTGACCCTGTCAAAGGAAAAAACCTAAAGCGAAAGGGATTTTCCCTATTGTGAAAATAAAAGCCCCACCAACATCATGTCGGTGGAGCTTATTATAATAAATGTACGCGCGCGAGGCGGCGGTCTGATTCAAGTTTGTTTAATCGTCCTTCGACTTAGCCAGCACCACGGCAGAGCGCGCAGGCAGATATAGTTTCAGCCAACCCTTGTTCTCGCGAGCGAGCAGAGGATCATAGTTGGTGAAGTGACGCATACTGTCGTCATTGAGCCCATGGCCGCCAAAGGCCGTATCATCGGTGTTCAGAAGAACATTGTAGGCACCCTGACGAACGCGGAAACCATAACCTGTGTAACTGCGATTGAACGAGAAGTTGAACACAAAGAGCAGTTCACCACGCTGGAAGGCAAATACTTGGTCTTCGTCCTTCACCCAGATCTCTGTAACAGGTGTCTTCTGGAAGTCCTTCTGCATCTTCAGCACCTTCAACATAGCTTTGTCGAAGTCGCCAAGATAGTGGTAGCAGAGCTCGTGATTGTCGACGAGGTTCCATTGGCGACGAGCATACTTATGGCTCCAACCATTGTCTTGGCGCGGGAAGTCAATCCACTCGGGATGACCGAACTCATTACCCATGAAATTGAGATAGCCACCATTCATCGTACCTGCAGTGAGCAAACGTATCATCTTGTGGAGAGCGATACCGCGCTCGACATTGTAGTTCTCGTCGCCCTTCTTGAAGTGCCAATACATATCGGCATCAATAAGGCGGAAGATGATGGTCTTATCGCCCACAAGTGCTTGGTCGTGACTCTCGCAATAGCTGATGGTCTTCTCATCTGCACGACGATTCTTAACTTCCCAGAACATCGAACTGGGTTTCCAATCCTCGTCACGCAACTCCTTAATCACCTTGATCCAGTAGTCAGGAATGTTCATGGCCATACGATAGTCGAAACCATAACCTCCGTCCTTGAACGGAACAGCCAAACCGGGCATACCCGAAACCTCCTCGGCAATGGTGATTGCACGTGAGTTGACCTCATGGATAAGTAAGTTGGCAAGAGTCAGATAAGCGACAGCATTGTCATCCTCATTGCCATTGTAATAATCGGCATAGGACATGAAATTGTCGCCAAGGCCATGACTGTAGTAAAGCATGGAAGTGACACCGTCAAAGCGGAAACCATCAAAATGATATTCCTCAAGCCAGTACTTACAATTGGAGAGCAAGAAGTGCAGGACTTCGTTCTTTCCATAATCAAAGCAAAGGCTATCCCATGCGGGATGTTCACGACGTCCACCCTCATAGAAATACTGATTGGGATCGCCGGCGAAATTGCCGAGACCTTCATTCTCATTCTTCACTGCGTGGCTGTGAACGATGTCCATGATCACGGCAAGTCCCTTCTCGTGCGCGGCATCTATAAGAGCCTTCAGTTCCTCGGGGGTGCCAAAGCGCGACGAAGCAGCGAAGAAGTTGGAAACGTGATAGCCGAAACTTCCATAATAAGGATGCTCTTGGATGGCCATGATTTGAATGCAGTTATAGCCATCGGCAACAATACGTGGCAAGACATTCTCGCGGAACTCATTGTAAGTACCGACTTTCTCAGCATCCTGAGCCATTCCAATATGGCATTCGTAGATGAGCAAAGGAGATTTCTCAGGTTTGAACTTAGTGACTTTCCACTCATATTCCTCCTCAGGCATCCAAACCTGAGCCGAAAAGATCTTCGTCTGATCATCTTGAACGACACGATTGATCCATGCAGGAATACGTTCTCCTTGACCGCCCTCCCAGTGGACTGAAAGCTTGAAGAGCTGACCATGCTTGAGGGCCTTTAGCGGGAGTTTGATTTCCCAGTCGCCAGCCGTCTTTGGGAGACGCTTCATGGCATAGGCTTTTTCCTCCTGCCAATTGTTGAAATCACCGACCAGATAGATTTCGGTCGCATTGGGTGCCCATTCACGCAGAATCCATTTCTTGTCCTCGCGATGCAGGCCATAGTAAAGATAACCTGTAGCGAAGTCCGTGAGTTTCTGCTTACCGCCCTGAGTCAGTTCGTTCAGCTTGTCGAGGACGTGCTGGTGGCGACCTTCAATTGCAGGAGCAAAAGGTTGCAACCATTCGTCGTTTCTAACGAGTTTCAACTTTGATTCAGAAGTTTGGACGTCCTTCTTATCGGCAGCCTTAGAAGCAGCAGCTTTAGTCGCCTTCTTCGAAGCGGTCTTGCTGGAAACCTTCTTTTCAACTTTCTTAGCAGTCGATTTCTTTGTAACTTTTTTCTCTGCCATATATTTTTAGTTCTATAGTTTCCTTGGAAAAACTTACATTACCTTCACCTTGAAGATAGCCTTACGCAAGCCAGTCGTAGTGATAGCAGGAGCATGGCCATCGGTGGGGAAATAGATGGCGAACTGCCCAGGCTTGAGCGTATAATAGGTCGAAGCAAGAGCTTCGTTGCTCACGCCTGGTTCGGGATCATGCAATGTCATATCGTTGGATTCGTCGTAACGCGCCTGAGGGAGCGTTGCGACTGGAGCCCATCCGTGTTCCTCTGGAGCATCGAATGGAATCTGGATGTCAATCATGTCGCGATGAGTCTCAAAACGGGCCTCGTCACGGCCTTTGATAGGAGCATCCGTTACGTTTACGTAAAGATTGTCACCCTGAATGACAGTCTTCCCCTTGGGAAGAGTCGTGAGGTCGGTCTTTCGAATGAAATCAACCACCAGTTTGAAGAGGGGATTCAACCCCTCATAGCGGTCCAAGACCTCTATTGAATCTATAATCATAGAACGACTGTCGTTATAATTTCGGCCGCAAAGATACGGAAAAACTTTGATTTAAGGAAATTTATGACTAACAAAATCAACAAAAGCCCCCGAAAAGAGGCTTTTGCGAACATATATTTTGTCGAATAGGTCAATCCGAATCTAATTGAAGCGCCTACTTATCGAGCACTCCATTGGTATAGTGACCCCGCCGAACAACGTTTCCATTACGATCCTTTTCGATGAAATCGCCATCGCGGACATTGTTCTTGAAACTGCCTTCGAATCGAATGCCATCAGGAGTCTCCATGACACACTTGCCATTCTTCTCTCCTTGGCGGAAGGTGCCACGGAACTTTGTTCCATCCTTTTGGCGGAGAATACCTTCGCCGTCCATCATGCCATCCTTCCATTCGCCATCATAGACGTCGCCATTGCTCCAAGTGTACTTGCCACGGCCTTCTTTCTTATCGTTACGCCACTGACCGGTATAATTGGTTCCATCCACCGAAGTGAAGAAGCCTGTTCCATGCTTCAATCCGCCACGGAACTGACCGACGTATTTGTTGCCGTTAGCATAGGTGAAAATGCCTTCACCATCACGTTGGCTCATGTGGTAAGATCCTTCATATCGGTCACCATTGTTGAATGTGTAAATGCCTTTCCCTTCAAGGGAGTCATTGACGAAAGTCCCTTTGTAGACGTCGCCATTGGCGTAATGGTAAGTTCCTTGGCCATTCATCTTACCCGCCTTCCACGAGCCCGTGTATTGAGCACCATTGGCCCAAACGAAGGTGCCTTGCCCATCTTTGAGATCGGCTTTCCAATCGCCCCGATAGTAGTCGCCACCCGAATAGGTGTATGTGCCTGCACCAACGCGCTTGTCCTCGAGCCAATCGCCTTCATAGCGATCGCCATTATAGTAGTACATAGTGCCTTTTCCTTGCTGATAGTCACGGAACCATAGGCCCTCATACTTATTGTTATTCTTGAAGTAGAATGTTCCTTGACCATGCTGCTGGTCTTGGTACCACTCGCCTTCATAGCGTTCGCCGTCAGTAAACGTATAGACGCCATATCCGTGACGCTTGCCTTTCTCGTACTCACCTTCGTAGTAATCACCATTCTTATAGGTTGTCTTACCTTTTCCCCAAGGTTTACCACGGAAAAGTTCGCCACTATACTCGCCACCATCACGGAAACGATAGCTGCCGACCGATATTTCTTGTGCTTCAATATGGAATGTACTGACCATCAGAGCAATGACAGCCATACAAAGATGCTTATGGAGTTGAATCGTGTTCATGAGTTATGATTTACGCCGACAAAAGTAAGAGAATTTTCTGAGTCACGGAAATTCCTTAATACCTTTTAACGCAGTTTTAAGGTTCATAGGCGTTCTACGACCTTCACGCCTTTCACGTTGGTGAGCTTCTGAATGAGTTGTTTCAGGCGTGTTGTGTCGTCGAGCATTATGGTGAGCGTGCCACTGAAAAGGCCGTCATGCGAATCGATGGAGATGCTTCGCAAGAGAATCTTCTCGTCTTTAGAGATGATACTCGTGATGTTGTTGACAATGCCAAGATCGTCATTACCTACGATACGCAACGTGATACCATATTGGCTGTTGCCCTTACCTGCCCAACGCGCATCGATGATCCGGTAGCCATAGCGTTGTCTTAGTGCAGGTGCATTGGGACAATCACGGCGATGCACTTTGATGCCGCCTCCTGCCGTGAGAAATCCGAAGACTTCGTCGCCATAGACAGGATGACAGCATCGAGCAAGTGTGTAGTCGATGCCCTGCATGTTATTGTCAATCACCAAAACGTCTGTCTTGAGCGAAACAGCAGGATCTTCTCTGATGGTATAGGCTTCAGCACTCGTCTGCTGTACAGTCACTTCGCCACGATCGTGTCGTTGCTGGCTCAAGTAGGCCTCCATCACTTGATTGAGATCGAGTTCACCCTCGCTCAATGCTTTGTAGAATTCGGTGACGACCCGATAACCCAAACGAGTCATGGTGTGCATGAGCGTAGGCTCGTCAATGTCAATCTTGCGATTCTTGAATTTGCGTTCCAATTCCTCTTTAGCATAGGCTGCCTGTGTAGCGGCCATCTCCTTAAGGGCTTGGCGTATCTTCGAACGCGCGCGGCTCGTCTGGGCTACCTTCAGCCAGTCTTGCTTCGGCACTTGATTGGCATGAGTCATAATCTCGACCTGCTCACCGCTCTGCAACACATGCCGCAACGTCACCATCTTGCCGCCTATTCGGCCTCCCGTACATTTGTTGCCGACCTTTGTGTGAATGGCGTAAGCAAAGTCAAGGACCGTAGCTCCTTGAGGCAGTTTGAAAAGATCGCCTTTAGGCGTAAACACAAACACTTCCTCGTCTTTCAGGTCCATCTTGAACTGATCCATCAACATCATGTCGTCGCCGGCTTCGAGTGCACCCCTGATGTTCTGCAGCCAATCTTCAATAGCACCTTTGCTGCCTTTAACGCCCTTGTAGCGCCAATGGGCTGCCAGGCCTTTCTCAGCGATTTCGTCCATGCGTTCCGTGCGTATCTGCACTTCCACCCATTTCTGTTCAGGCCCCAATACCGTGATGTGAAGGCTCTCATAACCATTCGATTTCGGAATCGACAGCCAGTCACGCATGCGCTTGGGATTAGGCTGATACATATCGGTGATGATGGAGAACACTTGCCAACAATCTTGTTTCTCACGCTCCAAAGGCGAGTCGAGGATGACTCGAATGGCAAACAAATCATAGACGCCTTCGAATGGACACTTCTGACGTTTCATTTTCTGCCAGATGCTGTGAATGCTCTTCGTGCGCCCTTTCATGTGGAACTTCAGTCCCGCCGCCGTGAGACGTTCTTCGACAGGACCGATGAAACGCTTGATGTAAGCGTCACGGCTCTTCTTCGTCGCATTCAGCTTCTCCTTGATATGATAGTAGGCATCGTGCTCAAGGTATTTCAACGAGAGATCTTCCAATTCGCTCTTGAGCTTGTATAAGCCCAGTTTGTGGGCAAGTGGAGCATAGAGGTAGGCTGCTTCCGAGGCCACACGCCGACGTGCATCGTCATCTTCTGCATCCTTTATATTACGCATGACGCACACGCGCGAGGCAATGACGATCAAGATGACTCGCATATCCTCGGCAAACGAGATGAGCAACTGACGGAAGTTCTCGCTTTCAATGATGGGATTCTTCTCGTAAAGCTCATTGATGCGTGCTAACCCATGTATGATTGTAGCCACATCATGCCCAAACTCTTCGTCAATGGCTTCAATCGTAAGTTGCCCCGAAACGACAAGACGATTCAGCATGACTCCCAAGATGGCAGCACGCGAGAGGCTAATCTCCGTGGCAATGATTTGTGCGGTCAGCGCATCCGTTACCATGGGATGCAACCCAAACACGTCTCGAGCCATTGCCGGAGTGTCCAAAGCCGCTGTAAGCAATTCGCTCACGCGACGATAATCAGTCTCTAAGAATTCCGAGCCCAACAATTGTTGCAACTCGGTGCGTAATTCTTCCAACTGATGGATTTCAGCATCAGTTAGTCGGTTCTTATCTGTCATTTTTATCTTTAGTCATAAGAAAACAGTGCGAAGATAGCGATTTTCTTCGAATCTTTGTGCTTTATTCAATGTTTTTTACTACTTTTGGACACGATTTTGAAACTAAATAACATATTCCACCCTCTTAACACCCTCTTTTTATGTTATCAGCAGACGACAAAAGACAACTCGCTGAGAAAGGCATCAGCGAGCAGCAGATTCAGACACAGCTGGAACAATTGCGCACAGGCTTTCCTTTCCTTCGTCTACGCGCAGCAGCTGCCATCGGTAATGGTATCGTAGCACCCTCCGATGCCGAATGTCAAGCCTATATCGAGGCTTGGAATGCCTACAAGACCGAAGGGCATCACATCACCAAGTTCGTTCCTGCCAGCGGAGCTGCTTCGCGAATGTTCAAGAACATGTTCGAATTCCGCGATGGCGACCATGATGTACCTGTTACGGACTTCGAGCGCACGTATTTCGACCACATCCACGATTTCGCCTTCTTCCCTGCCCTTGACGATGCTTGTCAGGTGCTTTATGGTAAGGGCGTAGACGATCTTGTTGACGAACAACGCTACAAAGATGTCGTGAGCGCAATGCTTGACGAGGAAGGGCTCAACTATGGTCAGCTGCCCAAGGGCTTGCTTCAGTTCCATGCTTACCCCGACGTTGCACGCACGCCTCTCGAGGAGCACCTCGTCGAAGCTGCACTTTATGCCACTAGCGATGGTCGTGCCGATGTTCACTTCACGGTTTCGACCGAGCACCGTGAACTCTTCGAGCAATTGGTTGCACGAGTACTACCTGCCTACGAGGAGAAATTTGGCATACGCTACACGGTATCGTTCAGCGAGCAGAAGCCATCCACCGATACTGTGGCTTCGACCCTAGAAGGCGAACCCTTCCGCACCGACGATGGGCGCTTACTCTTCCGTCCAGGCGGTCATGGAGCACTCATTCAGAACCTCTCCGACCTACCCTCTGACGTCGTATTCATCAAGAACATCGACAATGTCGTTCCCGACAACCTGAAGCCTGCAACGACGCTTTGGAAGCAGGTCATCGCAGGTATCTTGGTGAACACACAACGCCAAGCCTTTGCTTATTTGAATCGTCTTGATGAAGGCAATGTTGGTAACGCCGAACTCGACGAGATGCGTCGCTTCCTGAGCAATGATCTCTGCACCGAGATTCCTGGCATCAACGAGCTTTCGCACGATGAACTCATCGAGACACTCCGTCGCAAGTTCAATCGTCCCATCCGCGTCTGTGGAATGGTCAAGAATGTAGGTGAGCCCGGTGGCGGTCCGTTCCTTGCCTTCAACCCCGATGGCAGCGTAAGTCCTCAGATTCTCGAGAGCTCACAGATCGACACCCACAATCCTGCTTATATGGCTATGTTCCAAGGTGGCACCCACTTCAACCCCGTCGACCTTGTCTGCGCCATCCGCGACTATAAGGGCAATCGCTTCGACCTCCCCCACTATGTCGATACTGCCACAGGTTTCATCTCATTCAAGAGCAAGAGCGGCCGCGAGCTCAAGGCTCTCGAGTTGCCCGGCCTTTGGAATGGAGCCATGAGCGACTGGAACACCATCTTCGTCCAAGTGCCCCTTGAGACCTTCAATCCGGTCAAGACCGTCAACGACCTCCTACGTCCGCAACATCAGGCATAGCTGCTCTATTCGTTCAAGAACATATAAATGAATACCAAAATCTTTTAAAACCTAGGCATTAAGTACAATTAAATATGGCCATTTTTGCATCTTATCATGTGAAAATGGCCATAATTTATAGGTAAAACAGCAAAAAGTTTGGGCTTTACGCGCTAATCTTCAAACTTTTTACTACCTTTGCGCCCGCAAAAGCGCTTGAGAGTTGGTTCAACAGTGCTTAAAGGATGGTTCCGTAGCTCAGCTGGATAGAGCAACAGCCTTCTAAGCTGTGGGTCTTGGGTTCGAATCCCAACGGAATCACGTCGCTAATCATAAGATTATTTCGAAAGAGAGTTCTGCCATCGGTGGAGCTCTCTTTCCTTTTCGGCTTTCACCTTACATCAAGCTCTGAGGTATCTTTGCGGATTAACAGCAACTATCTCATACCGCCTTACCGCTCAAAATGTTGGTAATCTTTCAGCGAACGCCATGAACCGCCCCACGTGAAGCCATGCTCGCGGAAAAGACGATAAGCCAAGTCTTTGTGGTCAATCTTATGAGCGAACTTTCGAGAGCGATTGGTAAATCGAGTGGCAGTAGCGGGTTGAACAATGGTACGACCATTACGCGTCTTGACGCAAGGGTTCTGTAGTGGGTTCAAATCGATGGCTAATCCACGAGCATGTTTCGAGAGTTTCTTCGTGCCGGCTACTGCTCTGAAGCAGAAACACGATGTATTATTCGCCCGCATCGAACGCTCGTCATCAGCCCCGAATTCGTCAATCAACCGAATACTGGCTATCGGGTATTTGGCTTCAAACAATTGCTTGAAGATGTCAAGTAAGTCATCAGCAATAGCTGCGTTACAGACAATCTCGCCCTCGCGTACGTTACCTTCATAATCATAGTGCAATAGGCGTAGATAGCACAGGTCTTCCTGACGAATCCCATGACGTGCAGCTTCTGCCACAGGCAACGAGACACCTTGCATCCGAGCCATCACAGAGTCGGGGATAGGCATCTGGCAGAAAGAACGATCCTGTGCGCAGACCAGCAAGTTCTGGCAGGCGAACACAGTGAACAGAATGAATATTTTCAGCCGTAAGTGCATTTTTCTTGATGTTTTCTGCGCAAAGGTACAACAAAAAGCATTATCTTTGCGCCAATATTTATAAATAATGTGTAGAAACAGATGAAAAAGATTCTTTTTGCGCTCGCAGTTGCTGCCTTCAGCCTCGAAGGTTGGGCCTGCACAAACCTGATTGTCGGCAAGAAGGCTTCGGCCGACGGCTCTGTCATGATTACATATTCAGCCGACGACTACGGCTCCTACGGCTATCTTCATTCCTACCCCGCCGGTCACCATGCCAAAGGTGAGATGCGCGCGCTCTATGACTACGAGACCAACAACTACCTCGGCGAAATACCCGAGGCAGAATACACCTACAACGTCATCGGTCAGATCAATGAGCACCAACTCTCCATCATGGAGACGACATTCGGCGGTCGCGAGGAGTTGGCCGATTCTACGGGGCTGCTCGACTACGGCTCACTCATGTACGTCACTCTCCAACGTGCAAAGACCGCTCGTGAGGCCATTGACGTCTGGACGAAACTTGTCGAGACCTACGGCTATCGTTCTGAAGGCGAGAGCATCACCATTGCCGACCCCAACGAGGTATGGGTGCTCGAGATGATTGGGAAGGGCCCTGGACGCAAAGGCGCCGTTTGGGTGGCCCGTCGGTTGCCCGATGATTGTGTCACAGGGCATGCTAATCAAGCACGCATCACTACGTTCCCACTAAAGGATCGTCAGAACTGCCTCTACTCCAAGGATGTCATCTCTTTCGCTCGCGAGAAAGGTTATTTCTCTGGCAAGGACAAAGACTTCTCGTTCCGCGATGCTTATGCGCCCAACGACTTCGGTGCACGCCGCATATGCGAGGCTCGTGTGTGGACATTCTTCAACCGCGTAGCTGCAGGCATGGATAAGTACTTGCCTTACGTTCAAGGTATTGAAGCAAACACGGAGGAAATGCCTTGGTGCATCCGTCCCGACCATCCCGTCACCCTGAACGAGGTCAAGCAAGCTATGCGCGACCATTATGAAGGAACGCCAATGGAGATGACTGTTGACGTCGGTGCCGGCCCTTACGAAGCGCCCTATCGCCCTACTCCACTCTACTTTGAAGTGGATGGTAAGAAGTACTTCAACGAGCGCCCCATCTCTACGCAACAGACGGCTGTCACCTATCTGGCTCAGCTCCGTTCATGGCTTCCCAATCACATCGGTGGTGTGCTCTGGGTGGGCTGCGATGACGCCAACATGGTTGCCTACACGCCTGTCTACTGCTGCTCAACTGTCTGCCCCGAGCCTTACGCCGAGCGCACGGCCGACCCCTTCACCTTCTCGCTGAAGAGTGCCTACTGGGTGTGCAACGCACTTTCCAACTTCGTCTATCCGCGCTACAGCCAGCTCTTCCCTGATGTGCAACAGGTGCGTGATCAACTCGACCGCGAACTCGAGGACATGCAAGCCAAGATTGACGCCGAGGCACAGGCCAAGAATGAGGCAGAGGCTATCAGTCATCTCACTGGCTATAGCTGTCGTGCGGCCAGCATGATGATGGACCGTTGGCGCCAACTCTTCGAGCGACTGATTGTTAAATACAACGATATGGCTATCAAGCCCGAAGAGAACGGGCAGTACAAGCGCACAGCTGGCGGCGACCATGTGCCACTCACCCGTGTTGGCTACCCCGAACGCTATCGCAAAGTCATCGTCGAGAAGACTGGCGACCGCTACCTCGTACCCGAGAAGAAATGAATGATAATGAAAAGTGAAAGAGTGAACTTTTGGAGCAGCGAGAGCAATCAAGCTTGCTTGAATTGTCGAGTCGTGACAAAAGTCAACAAAGTTAAAAGTGAAAAATAAGATAATCTTATAAGACGTGAATCTTAACTCTTGAAGGTAACTTGAAATCAATCACTTTTCATTCTTTCACCTTTAACTATAAATGTAAGACTCCTCATGGAACAGTCTTTCACATACCCAGCGATGAGCAAGGGCGAGCGCTATGCTGCCTTCCTCGAGGACTACCGCTTGCTCATTGATGGCGAGACCGACACCGTTAGCCTCTTGGCCAATACATCCGCAGCCCTCCATGAAGCCTTTAACTATTTTTGGGTAGGCTTCTACATGGTTGCCGAGCCTGAGTGGCTTCATCTTGGTCCTTTCCAAGGTCCTGTTGCTTGTACGCGTATACGTCGAGGGCGTGGCGTCTGTGGTACGGCATGGGCAGAAGCCCGGACGCTCGTTGTCCCTGATGTCGACCAGTTCCCAGGGCACATCGCCTGCAGTTCAGCCTCTCGCTCAGAGATTGTCGTGCCTATCCTCCATCCATCAGATGCCCATGTCATGGGCGTTCTCGACATCGACAGCGACCAACTCGCAGCTTTCGACGACACCGATCGCCAGGGCCTCGAACTCATTGTAGCAGCCCTTGCAAAGCAACTCATCGTTGCCCAAAGTTGATCTGAATCGTCGGCAGGTTAAAGCCGATTAGTCGACAAAGCAAAGCCGATTAGTCGAGAAAGCAAAGTTGAATAGTCGACAAGGCAAAGTTGAATAGTCGACAAAGCTAAGTTGAATAGTCAACAACATCCAATCGAATAGAGACCTATGGAGGTATCATTATTGGTACTCAAAAGTCTCATTGGTGATACTCGCGAGTATCATTATTGAGACAAGCCTGAGCGTACTATACGCGAAGGCTTATACATATATACGCGTGAGCCTTCACATATATACGCGTGAGCCTTCACATATATACGCGTGAGCCTTCACATATATTCGCGTAAGCCTTTACGTATATTCGATGAATGCCCTGCGTATATACGTTTGATTGCAGGCCAATGAAAAAGCGCCCCGTAATAGAGGCGCTTTTCTTATTAAAATGAAGCACAAATGTCTCTGAGGAGTTAATGCGCGTTCATGCTGTCAATCATCTGGTTGATCATGGCGCTGAAACGCATGGGCTGACGGATGTAGTCGTAGGTGTTGGTGACTTCACCTGTCGTCACAGACACAGAACCATAGCCGAGGAGACGGCCCATGATGGTCTGATCGACTTGTACGCCTTCAACTCTGCGAAGCACCAGTTCGTGACTGCGACGGCGAATGATGCCTCGCTTGAAGATAAGTCGACGATTGGTGACCACGTAACGCTTGCCGCCATGGACTTCAATCGTGCGGATGACCGCTGTCACCAAGAGCACAAGCATCAGCAAGACGCGAACGAGCCAGGCATGATCCTGCAGCCAAGGGTTGTCAACACGATCAAAAGGCAGGAACATGCACGCGAATCCAAGCAGGGCAATGGCGATAGGTGCCCAGTAGACTATAGGATGAAGTTGTGCCTCAAACTCAACACGCTCATCCTTCATCAAGCTGTCTTCAATGTATCCCATAACAAATGAAAAGTAAAAGAGTAAAAAGTGGAAAATACTAGTTACTCCTCTGGTTTCATGTTGGTGTAGACGGTCTGCACGTCATCAAACTCCTCGAGGCGCTCGACCATCTTGTTGAGGCTCTCGCGCTGCTCGGGCGTCACATCCTTCAGGTCGTTGGGGATGTAGGTGAATTCACCACCGACTTCCTCGAAACCCTGCTCTTCCAGATGCTTCTGGATAGCGCCGTAGCTCTTGGGGTCGCCATAGATGGTGAGCGTGCCTTCTTCCTCGTCCTCGTCGTATTCGTCCTCAACGCCATAGTCGATGAGGTCAAGGATGAGTTCATCCATATCGATGCCTTCTTTTTTCTTGAACGTAAACACGCACTTGTGGTCGAAGAGGAAAGCGAGTGAGCCCATCGTTCCGAGGTTGCCGCCGAACTTATTGAAGACACTGCGCACGTCGGCAACAGTACGCGTGGGGTTGTCCGTCAGCGTGTCCACGAAGACAGCGATGCCGTGAGGTCCATAGCCCTCGTAGGTCATGCCTTTGTAGTCGCTCTGGTCCTTACCCATAGCGTTCTTGATGGCGCGGTCGATGTTGTCCTTCGGCATGTTCTCACGCTTACAGGTGGCGATGATACCACGCAGCGTTGGGTTCATGTCGGGATCAGGACCGCCAGCCTTGACAGCGATAGCAATCTGCTTGCCTAACTTGGTGAAAGTCTTTGCCATGTGGCCCCAACGCTTCAGCTTGGCGGCCTTGCGGTATTCAAATGCTCTTCCCATAGTTGTTAACAGCCTCACCCCCAACCCCTCTCTGAGTGGAGAGGGGAGTGATTACTTCCGAGGATAGAGGTCTTTTTATAAAAGGGTTATTATTAGAATGTTGGAATCTTGTTTGATATATCCTCCTCTTTCCTTTGGGAGAGGGGCTGGGGGAGGCTTTTTATCTCAATTCTGCACCTAACTGCTTGGTAAGGCTTTGGATGAGTTTCTGCATGATGGCATCAATGGCCTTGTCATTCAGCGTCTTGGATTCATCTTGGAGGATGAAGTTGACGGCATAGGACTTCTTGCCGGCGGGCAGGTTCTTGCCTTCATAGACGTCGAAGAGCGAGACTTCCTTCAGGAGCTTGCGCTCGGTCTGATAGGCGATAGCCTCGATCTGAGCGAACTCTACGGACTTATCGATGAGCAGGGCGAGGTCGCGGCTCACAGCGGGGAACTTGGGCAGTTCGGTGTAGCTCACTTTCTGCTTGCTGATGAGACGCATGACCTGCTGCCAGGCAATGTCGGCGAAATACACTTCGGTGGGAATGTCGAAGGCTGCTTGCAGACGCTTGGCCACGATGCCCATTTGTGCAATGACCTTTCCGCCGCGGTTCTCGATGAGAATGCTCTTGGAGAAGATGTCATTATTTCCTTCTTTAATGACGAGAGCACCGAAGGGCACACCCAGACGCTGCAGGGTGTTCATCACTTGTGCCTTCAGGACATAGAATGTCTGGTCCTCGTCGGCGTGTGCCCACGAGCCGCTGACACGCTTGCCGGTTACCCAGAGACCGAGGTGATAGTCCTCGCTGTAGGCATCCAACACGTGCTTGATGACTTCGGGATCACGGCTGCTGCTGACACCGGGAATGATGATGGGAGATTTCTTCTCCTGATGGAAATAATAGCAGTTTCCGAACTCAAAGAACTGCACGTCGCCACGACGGCGGTTGACGTTGCGGCTGATGCTCTCCAAACCGCCGAAGAGTAGCGTCTGGCGCAGCACGCTCAGGTCTTGTGACAGCGGATTCAGCAGGCGCACGCAGTTGACGGCGGGGTAGCTCTGCACGTTGTCATAGTAGGCGGCCTTGGTGAGGGAATTGTTCAAGATCTCGTTGAAGCCGGCGCCAACAAGTTGCTCTGCAACAATATTCTGTAGCTTGTGACTCTTGTCCACGTCACCCTTCACGGAGAGACTGCTGTTGAGTGAGCTCGGTATGTCAATATTATTGTACCCGTAGATGCGCAGGATGTCTTCCACCACATCACAGGGACGCTGCACATCAACGCGGTAGGCGGGCACCATGAGCTTCAGGCCTTCGGCGGTCTCTTCCTCGATACGCATCTCTAAGGACGTGACAATGCTCTTCACCGTCTCGGCGGGAATGTGCTGGCCGATGAGGTTGTCCACATATTGATATGTAAGGTCAACGGGGAAATCGGGTAGGGGATTAGGATAGACATCGACAATCTCCATCGAGACCTTGCCGCCTGCCAGTTCCTGACACATTTTGGCGGCCAGCTTCAGGGCGTAGATCTGTCCGTTGGGGTCGATGCCGCGCTCGAAACGGAAGCTGGCATCGGTCTGGAGGCCGTGACGGCGTGAACTCTTGCGAATCCATGTGGGATGGAAGTAGGCGGATTCCAGTAGCACGTTGCGTGTGGTCTCATAGGTGCCGCTGCCCTTACCGCCATAGACACCGCCGATGCACATCGGTTCCTCGGCATTGCAGATCATCAGGTCACGGTCGCTGAGTTTGTGCTCCACACCGTCCAGTGTCTCAAAGGGCGTGCCGTCGGGCAGGGTCTTGACGATCACTTCGCCGCCCTTGATCATATCTGCGTCAAAGCAATGCAAGGGCTGACCGAAGGCCATCATGATATAGTTGGTGATATCAACAATATTGTTGATGGGGCGCAGACCGATGGTTGTCAGGTGATCACGCAGCCACTTGGGGCTCTCCTTGACTTCGCAGTCTGTGACTGTCACAGCGGCGTAGCGGGGACAAGCTTCGGCATTCTCCACGCGGATGGGAATCTGCAGGTCGTGGTTATCGACCTTGAAGTCCTCAACGGATGGTCGATGCAGGGATGTCTTGTAGCCGTTCTGAACCAGCCAAGCGTAGAGGTCGCGCGCCACACCGTAGTGTGAACAGGCATCGGCGCGGTTGGCGGTGATATCCACTTCGATAAGGAAGTCACTCTCGAGGCCGTAGTACTCGGCAGCCGGAGTGCCCACAACAGCGTCCTCCGGTAAGACAATGATGCCGCTGTGATCGGTGCCGATACCTATCTCGTCTTCGGCACAAATCATGCCGTTGCTTTCAATGCCGCGCAGCTTGCTCTTCTTGATGACAAACTCCTTGTCGCCGTCATAGAGCTTGGTGCCCAGCGTTGCCACAATGACCTTCTGCCCGGCAGACACATTGGGTGCGCCGCAGACGATTTGCTGGATGTCGGACGTACCGACATCAACAGTGCACACGTGCATATGGTCACTGTTGGGGTGTGGTTCACACGTGAGGACTTGTCCCACGACTAGGCCTTCGAGCCCGCCACGGATACTCTGCACTTCTTCCACACCGTCCACTTCCAACCCGGCAGAGGTTAGGGCGGCTGCTACTTCCTGAGCCGTCAACGTGGTGTCAACGTACTCCTTGAGCCATTTATACGAAATGTTCATTTATTTGACAATCAATTAGATTTGATGATATAACGCTTGACAATGCATTTATCTTCCGACTTCCGCAAGTGCTTCCGCAGGGGCTGTTTCAATCGCAAATTGTGTCTTTTCCTGGAAGGAGCGCTGCTTTCCGCTTGAAGGAGCGCTGCTTTCCGCTTGAAGGAGCGCTGCTTTCCGCTTGAAGGAGCGCTGCTTTCCGCTTGAAGGAGCGCTGCTTTCTGCTTGAGGGAGCGCTGCTTTCCGCTTGAAGGAGCATTGCTTTCCGCTTGAGGGAGCATTGCTTTCCGCTTGAGGGAGCGCTGCTTTCCGCTTGAGGGAGCATTGCTTTCCGCTTGAGGGAGTATTGCTTTCCGCTTGAGGGAGTATTGCTTTCCGCTTGAGGGAGTATTGCTTTCCGCTTGAGGGAGCGCTGCTTTCTCCAGCCGGGGTCATTCCTTGCTTTTTGTGTGGGTTGAACCCTCACACCTATGTCGCTTTTGTGTCCTGAAAACACCACTTGCGAAACCGGAAAAGGGACGATTACAATGAAGCGATCTGCGTATGCCTTCCTGTAATTTGCGTGCAAAGGTACAAAAAATGGTTGAACTATTTGCAACGAACCGCGAACTTTTTTCATGGAACATGCATATTTGTCCATTTTTCAGTCTTGTGCCGTTCTCGCTCGGCCATACGAGGGTCTATTGCCCTATAGATTAGCCCTCATGACCGATTGTGAGATGTCTATTTGGCTGGGAAAGGAGCCTGTTCTTGCAGGTTGATACCATAGTTATTCTTCACCTCGCTCATGACAAAAGTGCTTTCGATGGAACCTACGGTGTCAATGTCTCCGAGCTTGGTGAGTACGAACTCTTGGTATTGCTTCATATCGCGTGCGCGAACCTTTAATAGATAGTCATAGGAGCCGCTGGTGTTGTAGCACTCTGTGACCTCCGGTATGCGCTGAATGCGCCGAACGAACGAGTCGGCAATTTCATGGTTGATCTGCTTCAGTTTCACCTTGCAGAACACGAGCAGTCCCAGTCCCAACTTTTCCGGGTCAAGCACGGCAACATATTTCTTGATGTACCCCTGCCGTTCGAGCCGTTTTTGCCGCTCAAAGACGGGTGAAGTTGTCAGATGCACGGCATCGGCCAGTTCTTTTGTGGTCAATTTTGCGTTTCGCTGCAGTGTTTTCAATATTTGCAGGTCGGTTTCGTCCAATTCATCATACATAATTAGAAGATTTTTCTGTTTGTTGGGCTGTAGAGCGTATGGAACGGAAAGATATTCTGTTTCGGCGGCAAATTTAGTGTTTTCTTCTGAATTACGCAAGAAATTTGGAGGATATTTCTATTTTGTCGTACCTTTGCAGCCGAAAACGAGAATAAACAATCATAATAAACCTTCAATTGTAGAACAATGAAACAGCTCCATTTCGAAACCCTGCAGCTTCATGTTGGCCAGGAACAGGCCGACCCTGCAACCGATGCACGCGCCGTGCCCATCTATCAGACTACGAGTTATGTCTTCCACAACTCACAGCACGCTGCCGACCGCTTTGGCCTGCGCGATGCAGGTAACATCTATGGCCGCCTGACGAACTCCACACAGGGCGTGTTCGAGGAACGAGTGGCGGCACTTGAGGGCGGCGTGGCAGGGCTGGCCGTTGCCAGCGGTGCTGCTGCCATCACCTATGCCCTGCAGAACATCCTTCAGGCGGGAGACCACATCGTGGCTGCCGACAATCTCTACGGCGGCTCCTACAACCTCATCACCCATACGCTTGCTTCACAGGGTATTACAAACACCATTGTCAAGGTGAACGACCTCGCTGCCCTCGATGCAGCCATCCGGCCCAATACCAAAGTGGTGTTTGCAGAGACCTTCGGCAATCCCAACAGCGATGTGACGGACATAGAGGGCGTGGCAGCGGTGGCGCATCGTCACGGACTCCCGTTGATTATCGACAACACCTTTGGTACACCTTATTTAATCAGGCCGCTGGAACATGGCGCCGACATCGTGGTGCACTCGGCTACGAAGTTCCTTGGAGGTCACGGCACCAGCCTTGGCGGAGTTATCGTTGATGGCGGCAAGTTCAGTTGGTCAGCCTATCCCGACAGGTTCCCGACGCTGGCGAAGCCCGACCCCTCGTATCACGGCATCGTTTTTGCCCAGGCCGTGGGGGCCGCTGCTTATGTAACCCGTATCCGTGCCGTCCTGTTGCGTGATACAGGTGCCACGCTGTCGCCCTTCAATGCTTTCATTCTGTTGCAGGGTGTTGAGACGTTGAGCCTGCGCGTAGAGCGTCATGTGGAGAATGCGCTCAAGGTGGTTGATTTCCTGTCAAAGCATCCCAAAGTGGCACGGGTGAACCATCCTGCCCTTGAGAGCCATCCCAATCACAAACTCTATCAAAAGTATTTCCCGTCTGGTGGAGGCAGCATTTTCACCTTTGAGATTGCGGGCGGTCAGGAAGAGGCTTGGAAGTTCATCGATGCACTGAAGATCTTCTCCCTGCTGGCCAATGTGGCCGACGTGAAGAGCCTCGTCATTCATCCCTACACAACAACCCACTCACAGCTGTCTCCCGAGGAATTGGCAGAACAACACATCACGCCATCCACCATTCGTCTCTCCATCGGAACGGAGCACATCGATGACATCATCGACGACCTAACACAAGCACTCGATCATATAAATTAAAGATAATCATTTCACTATGGCTAAGATTGCAAAACAGCTCACCGAGCTTATCGGTAACACTCCATTGCTGGAGCTCAACAAATTTTCTGAGGCAAAGGGCATAGCCACGCCCATCGTTGCCAAAATAGAGTTTTTCAATCCCGGAGGAAGTGTCAAGGACCGCATCGCGCTGGCGATGGTGGAGGACGCAGAACAGAAGGGTGTCCTGAAACCTGGTGCGACCATCATCGAACCTACCAGCGGCAACACGGGCGTGGGCCTCGCGCTGGTATCAGCTGTCAAGGGCTATCACTTGATCCTCACGATGCCCGAGACCATGAGCGTCGAGCGTCGCAACCTCGTCAAAGCCTACGGCGCAGAGGTGCGTCTCACTCCAGGCAAAGACGGGATGCCTGGTGCCATCCGTGCAGCAGAAGAACTGCGTGACTCTATTCCTGGTGCCGTCATCCTGCAGCAGTTTGAGAACGCTGCCAATCCCGCTAAGCACTATGCCACCACTGGCCCTGAGATCTGGCGTGACACAGATGGTCAGATAGATATCTTTGTGGCTGGCGTTGGAACAGGCGGAACGATATCAGGCACGGGACGTTATCTGAAAGAACAGAATCCAAGTGTTCAAGTTGTTGCGGTAGAGCCGAAGTCATCGCCGGTACTCAACGGCGGTCAGAGTGGTCCTCACAAGATTCAAGGCATCGGTGCAGGTTTTATCCCCAAGACCTACAATGCCGATTATATTGATGAAGTGTTTGATGTTGAGAACGATGATGCCATCCGCACAGGACGCGAGATTGCCCAGCAGGAAGGACTGCTCGTTGGCATTAGTGCCGGTGCCGCTCTCTATGCCGCTTCGCAGATTGCTCTGCGCCCAGAGAATCAGGGCAAGCGCATTGTCGTTCTTCTGCCCGATACGGGTGAGCGTTATCTCTCTACCGTCCTTTACGCGTTCGAGGATTATCCGCTGTAACGTCCTCCCTCATGTGTCATCCTCGCCGTGTCAGATTGATGCGGCGAGGGCTTCTTTTGTTGTAACACTCCTTCTCTTGTGTCTTTCTCGCTGTGTCGTGTTGATGCGGCGGGGCCTTTTTTCCTGTGGCAGAACTGCATCTTATAGGTCGAATGGACTGTTCAGATCAGGTATTATTGCAGATAAAAGCATTTATTTTTTAGTTTCCTGCTTTTGTTTGCTGAAAAAGTGGTAACTTTGCGGCGACAATTCGTTACGAGTCACGTCGCGAAACCACTCAACCAAGTAACAGTTCAGTAAGAATTTGGCCGCAAAGAGTAAAAGAGCAATGGTTGTTGGAGCCAGTTCCGGCATAGGTCGGGAAGTGGCGCGTTTGCTGATTGCCGATGGTTGGCAGGTGGGTCTGGCGGCTCGCCGAGAGGAGCCGCTGCTGGAATTGAAGGCTGAAGCTCC
>JAEEGL011634082.1_pt1 | contig 66645 bp, 54 predicted proteins | sample 9134231 | NCBI WGS metagenome assembly JAEEGL01 (sample SAMN16246548, study PRJNA631951) | gut metagenome | biome: gut microbiome; feature: rumen; material: fiber-attached | host: Bos | place: Iran: Karaj | collected 2018-10
AGCCATAGGAATGATCAGCAACGTTTCTACTCCTACCTTAGATTTTATTCATATGATGATTTAAAAAAACAAATGAAAGCATACCTAAAACGTTCCAACAACATTCCTATGCAATCTCTTAATTGGTTAACTCCATTAGAAATGAGACATAAATTACTACAAAAAAACAATAATCAATAGTTACATAAACTATATCATATTGCTTTTAATTTTTTTGTAAAATTTGTCTCACATCATTTACAATTATACAAAAAAGAAAGTAATTACTTACTTTCTTCAAATCCGCATGCTAGTTCTACTTCAATTGTATAGTCTGTTTTTCCATATGGTTCTTTAGGATAGATAACTGCTCTAGTATCACCTTTATTACATTCTTTCTTTGTTTTAGGATTAACAAATTTACTTACTTTTTCAACATTTTCTTCTTTATATCTACTAATATTATCTAAACTAATTTTAATACCTACAGTTTTATATTTAGTAATAGTTTGAATACCATTATCTCTTACTACTAAATCATAGTAGAAATTTTCATAAAAATCTTTTCCTAAAGTTTTTAATTCGTTTTCTAACTCCATTTTCTTTCTCTTAGTTGAATCTCCGAATACAAATAAACATACAACAGCTGCAATTACGATTACAACTGCACAAATAATAATAACTCTTGTTTTGTTAAAAAAACCAGTCTTCATATCTTACATCCCTCCTATTATATTTTATAACTAAATAATTTTTATTTCAAGACAAAATTATACTAATAATAAGATAACTAAAAGTATGAAAGCAAATATTGCTATAAAAGGCCTTATAATTGTTGGTTTATTATTAGATACTTCTATAAAAGAATCAACTAATTCTAACATCTTTTTATTATTACCTTCATATTTTTTAGGTTTAAACTTCTTAGACTCTTCAATTACTTCATCTAGTTTATCAAAATCAGATAATTCTAAAATATAACCATCTTTTTTAAATTCAGATATTATTTGTTTTTGATGATCATTTTCATGTTCTCCAAACTCTTTTAATCTTGCTGCTGCAATAACTTTTTTATCATGTTTTAAACTATTTATAATTGATCCTACACCACCGTGTGTAATAACTAAATCAGCTTTCTTTATATAATCTTCAAATTTATCCATTGGAATATAATCAAATATTTCCATATCTTTTGATTTATAATCAGAAGATCCTGCTTGAACTACTACTTTATCTTTAATATTACCTTTTTTAATTTGTTTATCTACTGCCTCAAGTAGTCTATTAAACTTTTTATCTTGAGTACCTAATATTACTAAAATCAAAATATCCAACCTCCATAAGTAGCGTTCTTATAAACATCAAGCATTTCTTCCCACTGCACTATAAATAAATCAGCTATAGGATAAATAAGTCTACCTGTTGATGTCTTAGTATTAATATTAGCAAATGTTTCTATAAATATTACTTTACTACCAAATATTTTACCTAGACAGCACATAGGTCCAGCTGTATGAGTTCCAGTTGTAATAATAACACTTGGTCTTATTTTTAAATAGTTATATAAAGATATCCAGCAGTTAGCAAATAGTATAAATAGATATTTTATTAAATGGTGTCTTGTTCCATATAGTAAATAACTTACATTATTATACTTTTTAATAAGTCCTTCTGTTGTAGGAGTTTTTTCTGTCATTATATAAGAATCATATTTATTAAATAATGGTTCTAACTGTAATAACTCATTCAAATGTCCCCCATTTGAAGAGATAAATAATACTCTCTTTTTCTTCATGTTATCAACCTCTAATATAATTATAACACTTAGTTATGAAAAAAGCATCAAACACTATAGTTTGATGCAAGAATATTTTTTAAAGTTGCTACATTAGTAGAACTACTAACCATTGTATAACGAGGGATTTTAAACTTATCTCCCCCTCTTTCCATATTACAGTGACCACCTGCGCACTTACCACCAAACCCCATTGTGAATCCAGCTCTTTTTAGTTGCGATATAGTATTATCACTATAATCATAGAAAGGATAAGCAATTGCTGTTCTATTATATGTTCTTTCTCTAGATAGTTTTAAATCAGCCATAACTTCTGAGTCATTTTTACAAAGAATTGCTCCTCCTTGACTTTGTGATCCAGCATACCCTGATTTAGGGCATACCCAGTTAGTATGTAAATTATGTGTATGAGAATACATCCTAAAATATTCTCCTTCATAATCATGTGGATCAAACCAAGAAGTAACCATAAACATATTACCAGTAAGTTTATTATCAGAAAATATCTTTTTAGCGTTCCATCCAAATACCCCATCATCTATTGTAAGTACTATGCTTTTAGCAGGAAGATTAAGTTTTTTATCGATCCATAACTCAAACTCTTCTAAGTTAATAGCAAAATAATTATTTTCTTTTAAATAAGTAAACTGGGACTGAACATCACTATACTTATGACATATTATTTCATTACAGTTATCTTTACCTGGATTATATATAAAGTGATATGCGATTGTAGATATTGATCCAGCTATCTTTTCATTACTATTTTCATGATTATATACTTCAGTATTATCACCTTTTAATATATAGTAGAATTCATCATTATATATTACGTAATACTTATCTCCATCCATTATATAGATAGGTAAATCTACTTCTTCTGGAAGGGTATATATAAGTTTATCATCTTTATATAAAGAAGTACTTTCTTTAGTCTTTATATTTTTATCAAAAGGTATATATCTTTTAAATCTCTTTTCATATTCAGTAGGTTCTACACTTGGAGTACTATCTTCATAATATAAGTAATACTCTTTTTCTAAAGTTTCAATAGGAAAATATAAAGTATTTTCATTAATAGTAATATCTTTTAATTTTAAAGTAACATCTTCTCCTAATGTACCGCACTTTTTATATTCTTTATTTTCTAAGCAGTAAAGATTTGCTTCTTTATTAGTTTTAACGTAAGTACTATAGTTACCAGATACTGCCTGTATAAGTAAATGTACTTTAATAGTTTCTTCAGCAAGCATCTTTTCTTTATACTTAAGATACTTATAAGTAAAGAATCCTCCGCAAGATAAGACAATTAAAAGAAAACATATTACTATTATTACTTTAACTTTCTTTCCCATATTACCACCATAATAATTTTATCAAATATTTTGAAAGTTTACTAGATATATTTTTATGTAAAGTATTTAACATATAATACTTCTAACATTTCTTTTTTATATAAAATAATATATAATTATACTAGGTGATTATATGGCAAGGAAGAAAAATACTATAGAAGAAAATACTACTAACGAAGAATTAAAAGAATTCTTTGAAGAAGTACAAAAAGAAAAAGAAAAGTTAGAAGATGAAACTAAAGATGTAGAACTTGAAATTACTGAAGAAATAAAGCCAGTTGAAGTAAAAGAAGAAAAAAAAGAAAAGAAAGAAAGTAAATTTAAATCAGTACTCTTAGTACTAGCATTTATCTTTGCTTTAGGATATTACCTACTAAATATTAAAGATGTTTTTGATACAGTAGAATATGTTAAAAATATTTTAAATGCTTCCCTTGTTTTATTACTTCTATTTCTTATAGTAATAGCACTTCTTACTAGTAAAACAGCAAAAAGTGTATTTACTATTTTATCTTCCCTACTTTTAATAGCTATAGTTACTTTAAATATATTAGTAAATAAAGATATAATAAAACTTCCAGTAAATAAAGTACTAGAAAACTACGTTAATACTTCTTTTGCAAGTGCTATGAAAGAACTTGGAGAAAACAGTATTAAAGTTAATAGTAGTTATGAATATAGTGATAATGTTATTGAAGGAAATATTATTAGTCAGGATTTAAAAGAAGGGACTCTTCTTAAGAAAATAAAAGAAATTACATTTATAGTATCAAGTGGTCCAAGTTTAGATAAAGAAATGATTATTTCTTCTTGGACAGGAAGAACTTTAGATGAACTTCTAGAATATATTGATACAAATCATTTAAGTAATGTTACTTTAAACTTTGAAACAAGTAATGATTATGAAAAAGATATTATTATTAGTCAAAGTACTAAAGGAGAAATAAAAAGAAATACTAAAGTTACTTTTACTATTTCTCTAGGAAATGAAAACTCTTTAAAAGATATAGTACTAGATGATTTAGTAAATAAAACAGAATTTGATGCAACTCTATATTTAAAAAGAAATGCTATAAAATATGAAATAAGTTATGATTTTAGTAAAACTATTAAAAAAGGAAATGTAATTAGTTTTACTCCTAGTAAAGGTACTACTGTTAAACCTAAAAGTGATATAGTAAAACTTGTTATTTCTAAAGGTAAAGAAATAGAAGTACTTGATTTTGCAGGTAAGACTCAAGATGAAATAGTAAACTGGGCAGTAGATAATAATTTAAAAGTTACATTTAAAGAAAAATATAGTAATACAATTGAAAAAGATAAAGTTATTAGTCTAAATTATAAAGCAGGAGAAAAGATTGCGGAAGGAACTACAATAACTGTTACAACAAGTACTGGTAAGCTTTTAGTTCCAACCCTTAAGAATTCAGCAGAACTTAGATCTTGGGCTAGTCAGTATAATATATCTTATACTGAAAGATATGAATTTAATACTAAGGTAGCAAGAGGAGGAATAGTAAGTTTATCTATTCCATCAGGAAGTCCAATAGATCCAGAAAAAAATACACTTGATGTATTAATATCAAATGGTTCACCTATAAGTGTTCCAAACTTTGTAGGTAAATCTAAATCAACTATTCAAAGTGAATGTAATAAGAATAGTTTAAACTGTTCATTTGTTACAGCTGGATATAATAATGGTATGAATAAAGATACTGCATTAAGTCAAAATGTTCCTGCTGGAAGACAAGTAGTAGCAGGTACTTACATTACAATTACTTTAACAAAAGGTACTCCTAGATCTGAATCAGTATTAATTCAAGATACTTGGTTAGGACACTCTCCTCAAGAAACAATTAATACTATTAAGAAAAACTTATCTTCAGTACTAAGTGATGTTAACTTCGTATTTGAAATAAGAGCACATAATACACAAGGTTCTGGTTTAATACATGAATCCTCTCCTATTCAAGCTGGAGAAAGATTTACTATTACACAAGGACAAACTTATAAAATAATAGTAGTTGAATAAAAGGATACATAAGTATCCTTTTTAAGTGCATAAAAAAACGTTACTAATGTAACGCTTTTATTATTTAGCTTCTTCTAAAGCAGTATTTACTGCATTAACAAGTGCATCAATTTTAATTGTAACTCCTGATACAGTATCAGTTGTACTATCATCTTTTAAAGTAATAAAGTCAGTACCATTATGTTCTACGATAGCTTTTTCAAGTTTTTCTACTTGAACATACCATTCACCTGAAGCAGATGGATTGTATTTAACCATATTGTAATCATCTTTTAAAGCTTTTTTAGTTGTTTCAGTTCCATCTGATGTTTTATATGTAGTATCTAAATAAACTGATTCAATATTACCTTTCTTATTGATTACAACTTTTGCAGAAGCAATATTTCCTTCATTGTTATATGGGTCTACTACTTCAGCACTCCAAGTACCTTCTTTATATTTGCCAGCTTTTTCACATCCAGTTAAAGATACTAAAAAAACTAAGGCTAATAAAACTGTAAAAACTTTTTTCATTTTCGTATCCTCCTATTAATAATTGTATCAAATCATATTATATATTTCAATAAAAAAGATAGTATTTTACACTATCTTATAAATACATATGCTAAATATACTGCATATAAAGAAAGTAAAAAGATACCCTCTTTTTTACTAATATTTCTATTTTTTAATATAAGTATATAAACAATAATTGTTACTATAAACATAAATATAATATCTACAAGTGATTCAGTAGTAAATACTACTGGAGATATTACTGCTGATAAAGCAAGTACAAATAGTAAGTTAAAGATATTAGATCCTACTACATTACCTATTGCTAAATCAGTTTCACCTTTTTTAACAGCAACTAGTGATGTTATAAGTTCTGGTAAACTTGTACCTATATCTATTAAAGATATAGTAACAACGCTATGACTTATATTAAACATTTCTGCTATATCTTGAGCATTTTTTACTACCATATCACTACCTATAATAATACCTGCTAAACCAAATATTACAAATAAGAATGATGATATCTTCATTTTCTCTTTTTTCTTCTTTTTAACTGGTTTATGATTACTTAGTACATCATTTATTAATGTATAAACATATGCACATAAGAAACCAAGAAGTAGTAATCCGGAAGTTCTACTTATAAAGCTAGATCCTTGATAAAATCTCGTAGAACCAGCTAGTAATACTATTAATGCTGCAAAAATAGCATAAACATAATCTCTAGTTACTACTTTTTCTTTAGTAACTAGCTTACCTGCTACTCCGCATACTCCAAGTACTAGTAGTAAGTTACATATATTAGATCCTATAGCATTACTTATTACTATAGCATTATCTCCTTTTAGTGATGCTGTAATACTTATTGCAGCTTCTGGAGCACTAGTTCCAAACGATACAATAGTAAGTCCTATAATAAGTGTTGGTATACCAAGAGCTTTAGCAATATCACTACATCCATCTACGAAATAATCAGCACTTTTTACTAGTAAAACAAGTCCAATAATAACTAATAGAAAACTCATATCAACACCACCACTACTATAAGATGAGTATAACACAAAAAGAAACTGATATCAATTGACTTAAAATATTCTCTATATTATAATTTTACATAGAGGCGAGATTATGAAAGATAATAATAAAAAGAAAAAGAAATTTAAAATAAATGGTCAAAAAATAGCAGTTTTATTTATGTTAATTGCAACTATTGCCTTATTTATTTCATCTATAGTATCCGGCTTAGTTCAAGCTGGATAACGAAAAAACCACTTTCTAGTGGTTTTTTATTTTAATCTTTTTCTTACATTTGTAACCATTACAATATCATATACTCCAGATACAAATAATATTAATCCAAATACTCTTATTAAAAGTTCAAGAGATCCTAGTGGATTAAATATTAATACTATACCTAAAGCAAGAAGTACTATTGTAACAATTAAATTACTTATCCATACAGTAGATTTTAAATCTTTAATAGCAAGTAAGTCTCCTAATTTACCTACCGCATTAATAATAACAAAGATACCTGCTACAAAAGGAATTATACTTGCAATAAATGTTGGATTCATAAATAAATAAATTCCAAATAAGAAGAATAATACTCCTATAACAAGATTAAATACACGTGCTCTATTTTCTAAATAAGAATACATTTGTATTGACCCTATAAATAAGCATATAGCCCCTATAAAGTATCCAAATGAACTATTTACCATTCCAGGTATAATCATCATTATAAGGCCTATTACAACGTATATAAAAGACGAAGCACTATAACTATTAATAACTCTATTATTCATATTCTACCTCCACTCTAAATATAGTATAACACAAAAAAAGAAGATTACTCTTCTTTTTTAATAATTACTTTTAGTACTAACAGCGCACTGTTTTTCAAGTAGTGATCTTTCAGTAAGAATTTTCTCTGCAGTAAGTAAATTAGTATAAGCATTTTCTACGTATACTAAAAGTTCTTTACCGCTTTCAGTAAGTTCTGTTCCTGATAGATTTCTTAGAAATAATTTAGTATTTAAAGATTCTTCTAACTTCTTTAAAGACTTGCTAATAGCAGGTTGTGATACATAAAGTTTCTTTGATGCAGCAGAAATACTACCTTCCTTAGCAACATAATAAAATACGCGATATAAATTTAAATTTACCCAGTCTGCAGTTTCAATCATTACATTCACCTACTTCATTATTAATTAATTTCGTTGAAACTTATTATAGCATAATAATTATTTTTTACAACAAAAAAATTCATTATTTTTTAAATGAATTTTTTTATTATACCTTTACTAAATTTTTGATTCATTTCATAGTAATATTTCCCAGTATCTGTAAGTGATACATCGTAACTACTAAGTCTTTCTTTTAATAGTTCTAATATATCTAATTCCATAAGAATTTTAAAGTAATTTAAAGAGTCAGGATGCTTTTCTATAAAGTCATATAAGTTTTTAGACGGATACTGATGACGTTCTAAAGTATCATGAATTCTAATATTTTCAATACAGCTAGTATACTCTTTAAATACTTCAGTAGGATTATCAAGTGAAAAAGGTTCAAAGTTATTATTAAAAGATTTACTGTAATCATATATAGGAGCAAGTTTACAAGTATTAAAATCATCTCTACTACATACCATTATGTTAACATGTCCCCTATCTCTTTGTCTCATAAATATATCAAGAGATATTAATTTTAGTATATTTTGATAATCACTTTCTAAATGAAAGTAATCCATAAACTCTCTTACATTTTTATCATAAGGAGGATTCTTTCTATTACAAATAAGTGCTCTATTAGCAGAGTCTAAATCAAATAAATTAGAATATTCTAAACCTTTTTCTTTAAAATCAGGAGAAATAACCGCATATTCTTCTCCGATATTAACAGGTTCATAATTTGCAGTAGAAAGATTAAGTTTCTTAGCAAGTTCTTCACCTACTAGTTCATTAAAATTCCAAACATATTTTACAAAGTAGTACTTACCATCTATATAAGCATTTCGATACCCACTTAAATCTTTATACTCTATTTTCTTAATAAAACTATTATCTTTTAAAGACTTATGAAAAAAATCATCCATATCCAAAACCTCTTAAGTAAATTATAACATTTACAAAGAAAAAAGCTACAAAATTGTAGCTTAGAATCCTCTATTTCTTAGTGATGAAGAGAAGTAAGAATCATCATCGTCATCGCCAGTAACATCATCAACTGTTAAAGTTTCGATTTTAGCATGACTTGGAGTAACTTGTTTACCTCCATTTAATTTTCTTTCTGTATCTTCAAATCCTGTTGCAATAACTGTAACAATGATTTCATCATTTAAATTTTCATTAATAACTGCACCAAAGATAGTATTGATATCTCCTCCAGCACTAGTTCTAATAACTTCAGCAGCTTCTTCAACTTCAAATAAAGCTAAGTTTGCTCCACCTGTTACGTTGATAATTGCATCAGTTGCTCCTTCAATACTAGTTTCAAGTAGTGGTGAAGAGATAGCTTGTTTAGCAGCTTCAGTAGCTCTTCCATCTCCTACTCCAATACCAATACCGATTAAAGCTTTACCACGGTCTTTCATAACAGTCTTAACGTCAGCAAAGTCTAGGTTGATTAATCCAGCTACAGCAATTAAGTCTGAGATAGATTGAACACCACGTCTTAGTACGTTATCAACTTCTTTGAATGATTCAAGAAGTGGAGTTGTTTTATCAATAATTTCTCTTAATTTATCATTTGGAATAACTATTAAAGTATCTACATGTTTTTTAAGTTCTTCTAATCCTTCTTGAGCATGTACCATTCTTTTTCTTCCTTCAAATGAGAATGGTTTAGTAACAATACCTACAGTAAGTGCACCAAGGTCTTGAGAGATTTCAGCTATTACTGGAGCAGCTCCAGTACCAGTTCCTCCACCCATACCACAAGTAACAAAAACCATATCAGCTCCATCTAAAGCTTTTTCAATTTCAGCCTTAGATTCTAAAGCAGCTTCTTTACCAATATCAGGATTAGCTCCTGCACCAAGTCCATTAGTTAACTTAGCACCAATTTGAATTTTAGTTTCAGCCTTAGATTGATTTAAAACTTGTAAATCAGTATTAGCAACGATAAATTCTACACCTTGAACACCAGATTCAATCATACGGTTAACAGCATTATTACCACCGCCACCAACACCTATAACTTTAATCTTTGCTAATTGATCCATTTCTAAACCTAACATAAATAAATTTCCTCCTTATTCGCCAAAAAAGTATTGTGTAACTATTCCAATCTTTGATTCACTTACTAAATTAGCGCTATTTCTTTTCGCAGATGATAATTCCTCGCAATCTTTAGGACTTATCATTGAATAACTTTTTCCTTTTAATTTTAATTTGTTTATAAAATAAATTATATTCCCTAAAGCAACCGAATAAGAATTTTTACGACATCCCACTATATCGATTCTTCCTACATGTGCTTTTTTACCAAAATTTTCATTTAAAATATAATCAAAATGATCCATGTCACTAGTACCACCAGTAAACAATATATAGTCTACATCACAATCTAGTAGATTTGCAAGTTCTTTTTTAACTAAATCCATTATTTCATTTAACCTGTTTTCAATTAATTCACTTACTTCAAATTGATTAATTTTAATATTTTCTTCATTTTCATTTCTTGTTTCAAAGAAATCATTAACACTTGCATATTTCTTAGAAGCAAATGCAAATTTTTCTTTAATCTTTTTAGCTTCTTTAGGACTAATCTTATATGCAAATGATATATCGTTATCTAGAATAGTACTTCCTACTCCTATAATAGAGTTTTTAACGATTATACCCTTATTATACACCGAAACAGTTGTTGTTTCACTTCCGATATCAACAATTGCTCCTACAGATTCATCTATTCCTTTACTTTGGAATGTATTAACATTACCAATACCATCTATCATGATATCAACAACATCTATTCCAACATTTTTCATAATAGCTAAAACAGAATAAACATTTTTCTTTGGTGTAGAAATCATAATAGCTCTTGTAGAAATAACATTACCTACTTTACCAAATGGTTTTGTTGTTGTTACGCCATCAATTTTAAAATCAATTGGAATAATTGTTACCATTTCTTCATCAGCAGATAACTTACTTTCTCTTACTGTTGCAAGTAGTTCTACTATTTCTTCACTACGAACTTTATGTTCTTCATTAACAATATTAATAGCTCCTTTTAAATAATTAAAATTAGCTGAATATGCAGGTATATTAACTATTGCTTTATCAATACCAATACCTAGCATAGATTCTACTTTTGAAATAGCTTCTCCTACTGATTCACATGCTGCTTCACTATTTGTAATTACACCACGTTTAATTCCTCTAGATTTAACAGAAGATGATGCTAAAACATTAAGTTTATTATCTGATAATTCACATACTACAACTTTAATATTACTTGAACCAATATCAATGCTTGTAAATACATTTTTCAAAATATCATCTCCTATAATCTATATACAATTATACTATAAAAATTATAAAAGTAAAAGAGAAAACAAAAAAAAGTTCTTATTAGAACTTAGTTTTGAAGGATTTGAAAATATTCACCTGAATTTAAGTATAATACCCCTTTTTTGTTATTAAAAGTCTTAACAATTTCATTATAATTATTAAGTGATGAAAATCTTAAAACAGTTATATAAACATAGTTACCATCATTCATAGTTAGAAGGATTCTTTCAGTATCTACATTATCAGGATCAAACTTTATTTCTGATATCTTATTAAAGACATTTTTATTGAGTTTTAAAAGTGCTTCTATAAGACCATCTAGTACTTCTTCATCCATATTATTTGTAAGTGTAGGAAGATCAAATTTCTTATCTATTTCCTTTTTATCACTTAGTATTGTTTTACCAGTATTAGCATTAAATAATACTGGGGTATTTTCAGTAATATTTATATATACTCTTGTAAAATATTTCTTTTTAACTTTAGCTTTTTTTATTAAAGGATCTTCTTCTAAACGTTTTTCTATTTTGAAATTTAAACTACTAGTAATACTAGGATAATTTTCTAGTCCGGCTTTTTTAATAATCTCCCAATCACTATATAAAGTATTACCACTTATATAGATATTAGTTATATTCATAGAGAAAAATTTATATATACCAAAACCTATTAAGTATAAAACAATAAGTGCTAGTATTACAGCAGGCATCTTTATTTTAAAACGTTTTTTCTTTACTTTTTCGTATACGACTCTTTTTTCCGTACGATAATTCTTTTTTTTAGAAGAATCCTTCATAAAATCACCATTATTCTACAAATTCTTGTTCAATTTTAAGCTCTATTCCATACTTTTCTTTTACTTTTTCTTGGATCTCTAAGATAAGTTTTTTGATATCTTCTGCTTTAGCAGATCCAGTATTAATTACGAAGTTAGCATGTTTAGTACTAACCATTGCCCCACCTATTTTTTTACCTTTATATCCTAAATCTTCTATTAGTTTTCCAGCAAAATTATTATCCGGATTTCTAAATACCGAACCAGCTGAAGGATATTCTAAAGGTTGTGATTCTAATCTTCTTTTCTTACGATCATTTATAACTTCAAGAATTGATTCCTTCTTACCACGATATAACTTATATGTTACTTCTAAACATATATATCCAGGATTCTTTTGAATAAATGATGTACGATAATGAAAGTCCATTTCTTTATTAGAAAATGTTTTTACTTCTCCTTCTGGAGTAAGTACTTTAACACTTTTCACAATATATCCCATATCGCTTTTGTAAGCTCCAGCATTCATATAGATTGCACCACCTACAGTACCAGGAATACCACTTGCAAACTCTATACCAGCTAAACTATTTTTAGCAGCTACCATACATAGTTTTATTAAGTTATATCCTGCTCCTACAGTAATAGTAGTACCTTTTATATCTATATTATTAAAATCATCTAATTTAATTAAAATACCATCATATAAACCATCAGGAAATATTAAGTTAGAACCATTACCAAGTACTTTATATTTAACATCATTCTTCTTAATATAATCCATTAATTTAATAAGAGATTTAATGTCTTTAGGAATAACAAGTACTCTTCCTGTTCCCCCTACTTTATATGTAGTATATTTCTTTAAATCAATGTTCTCTATAATTTTACCAACTTTAAGTTGTTTTAATTCTTTAACTTTTACCATATTTATTACCTATCTATTAATTTCTTTAGATTTTCATATATTACAGTTGCACTTTTACCATTATCAAATTTAGATAGATTATTTATCATATCTTGTCTTTTCTTATCATTACCAAGTATTTCATCAATACTCTTAGCTAAAACTTTAGTATTAAAATCTTTTTCAAGTATTACCATAGAAGCATTTCCTTCTTTTAAATCTACGGCATTTTTATATTGATGATTATTTGGTACATAAGGACTAGGTACTAAAATACTAGGTATTTTAAGTGCTACTATTTCACTTATTGTAGATGCTCCAGCTCTAGATACAACTAAATCAGTATTCTTCATTAATCTAGTCATATTTTCTATATAAGGATATATTTTTACATTACTTGGTAAAGAATATTTTTTTGCATCTTCATACATATCTTTACCAGTTACTACTGCCATTTCATAATCTTTATCTTTAAAGATATCCGCATCTTTTAAAATAAGATTATTCATTGAACTAGATCCTTGTGATCCCATTACTACAAGAACTAGTTTTTTATCTTTAGATAAACCATATTCTTCTTTAGAAATAGGTTTTACTTTTAAAGCATCTTCACTTACTGGATTACCAGTAAATACTACCTTATCACTTGGAAAATCCTTCATAGAACTTTTAAAAGACACTCCTATTAAATCAGCATATTTAACAAGTGCTAAATTGGCTTTACCAGCCACACTATTTTGTTCATGAACAAATGTCTTTATACCAAGTTTATGTGCTGATTTTATAACTGGATATGTAATATATCCACCTACTCCAATAACAACATCTGGTTTAAAATCTTTTATTAATTTCTTACATCTTTTTTCTGCTTTGATAAGACAAATAAGTGTTTTAAAATTCTTAAAGATATGTTTACGATTAAACCCATACATTTCAACCATTTCAAAAGGTATTCCTCTTTTAGGAACAATATCCTTTTCCATACGGTTATGAGTTCCTATATATAAAAACTGGCTATCAGGTTCTAATTCTTTTATTTTGTTTACTATAGCAAGTGCTGGATAAATATGTCCTCCAGTACCGCCGGCACTAATAACTACTTTCATCTTATCACCATAATAATTATACCATAAAAAAAGAGGTCTAAAAACCTCTTTTTACTTAAATAATATAATAACTAGTAATCCTACTATTAGGCAGTATACTGAGAAATACATAAGTTTACCATTTTTAACAATATTTCTAAATATCTTAGTAAAGATATAAGTAAATATAAAGGCCATTAATGTAGCAAGTAAATAGTATAACCATAGAGTACTACTAATTGATATTTCAAGTAAATCTTTTACGCCTAAAATACTAGTTGCAATACTAATAGGAATATAAAGGATAAATGAGAAATTAAATGCATCTTCTCTTCTTAATCCTTGGAACATAGATCCTACTATAGTAGAACCACTTCTACTAATACCAGGAATAAGTGCTACCATTTGATATAAACCTATTACTAAAGCTGATTTAAAGGACATTTTTTTAGCGTTTTTAGTACCTTTAAAGTCTTTTATTAAATATAAGAATAACGCAGTTACACAAAGCATTAAACCTATAAATTTAACGTTTTCTTCTAATTTATCTAATAATCCTAGTTTAGTAACAATAATACCAGCTATTCCAGCAGGAATAGTAGCAATTACTATAAGCCAGCAATATCTAAAGTTAATAAAGTTTTCTTTAGATCTATCCTTATTAAATAAATAAGTAAAAAATGATTTAACAAGACTAACAATATCTTTCCAAAAGATAATAACAATAGCAAGTAAACTACCAAAATTAGTCATTGTTGCAAATGTTTCAAAATCAACATTAAAGTTAACAGAAACTTTTTCTAAAATAGTTTTAATTATAAGTAGATGCCCACTACTAGATACCGGAATAGGTTCAGTAATACCTTGCACTATTCCTAAAAAGATATATTTAATTATATTTATCATATAAACCCTCCTATCCTAACCAGTTTACTGTCGTATCAGTTGCTCCCCAAGGAGAGCCAGATATTGAACCTTTCTTTCTATTTACATTTATTGTGGCATTTTTTGTACCATAGAAACAATTTTTATTTATTTTAGATACTTTAGAACCTATTGTTATATTTTTAAGAGACCCTTTATTATAAAATGCTCTTTGATCAAGTGCTGTGACATTATCAGGAATTACAAGTGATGTTAATTTGTGATTCTTGAAAGCATCTTTACCAATTGTTTTAAGACCATTTCCGAGTGTTAAACTAGTTAATTCATAGCCAATATCATCCCAGAATGCTCCATCTTCTATAGTAGTTATATTATCTGGAATAACTAAATTTTTAATACTATGATTATAGAATGATGAATCAGTAATAGTTTTTAAGCCTGATCCAATAGTTAAATTTTCAAGCGCTAAACATCCCGAAAAAGCATGGCCTCCTAAGGACTTAAGACTATTAGGTAATACAACTTTTTTTAGGTTTATAAGTTTATAAAATGCAAAATTGTCAATACTTTCAAGCCCTTCATTCAAGTCCAGTGTCTTCAAATTTGAAGCTTGGACAAAGGCATTATATTCAATCGTTTTAACTGAACCAGGTATTCTAACTGATTCAATGGATGTATCTTTATAAAAAGCATTATCTTTTATAAGTTCAACACCATCTTTTATTTCTAAATTGGTTAATGCTTTATTTTCACAAAATGCACAATGACCAATTGTCTTTACAGATCCAGGTATAATTAAATTTTTAAATGCACCAAGTGTAAATGCTTGAAATCCAATTTCTTCTATTCCATCATGAAGAACCAGATTTGTAATTGTGGAAGTATTATCTCTACTATTAACGAATGAATTTTTACCTATTTTTTTAACAGTTCCTGCTATTTCAACATTAACCGAATGGTTATTTGAAAAAGAATCTTGCCCTATAAATTCGATACCGTTTGGAATAACGATATTTGTTAAAGAATTGGATTCAAATGCGCCATATGGAATCTTTTTAACTTTTCCATATACAATATTATCTAAATGATTTATAGAAAAAGATGCAAATCCAATATGATTAACATTCTTTAAGTCAAGACTTCCTGACAATGAACTAGAAGCAAAAGCTTTTGAGCCAATATATTCGAGTGATTCAGGTAAATCAAGACTTCCTAAAGTATTAGCCGCAAAAGCATTAGGTTCAATTTTTTTAACATAATCACCTAGATTTAAGGATTTAAGATTAGAATTATATGCAGCACCAAATGGAATTGTAGTTAAATACTTAGCACGTGAAAAATCTATACTATCTATTTCATTTATGGAAAGATCACGTTCCGAATAATCGTATGTGAAATAGCAAAATAAATATCCGTCCCCATCTTCCATTTTATAATAACCAGTTTTTTCTACTAAAGAATCGGAATTCTCAGCGGTATAACAATTTGTTTTAGCAAGTTTAGTTCCTTTATAATTAATAATATAGGTAGTTAAGTCATCATTATACTCTATATCCGGGTCATAAATTTCATCATGACCATAATAATCATCTTCATCTTCAAAGATTCTTACTGCTATAAATCTATCTTTATCAAGGAATGTTAATTTTGCAAGTTCGGTTACTTTTTCTCCATTAATTGTACTAGGTATTATTATATCTCTAGAACATGTTTCATCTTCAAATTTATATCCTGTTATAGTAACTCCTGTACTATTAGGTTCGTATGTAAAGCATGAGTTTTCTCCTCTTACATTAATTGGATCACTATAGTAGTCCTTTAGCTGCTGAGGCTCTTCACCATTAGTGTATGCTTTTGCTCTTGAACTTTCAAATGGTTTTACTGAATGAATTGTTCCTGTTTCATCACTAGCAATTAGTGATATCCTGCAGTCTTCATCTATATCCATTATTCCCGAATAAGGAATATCTCCTGTTACATCTATATCTAAATCTTTTATTTTACCTTCTTCGATATAGTATCTTTTACCACCTATTGTTTTTCCATTTAAAACTTCAGTATTACATGTTGATTTAACATGTTCAACTAAATTATTAGATGATGTTTCAAATGCTTCTTTTTTAGATGCTTCTACAACCGAAGAAATACTTGGCATTGCTATTAAAAGTATAATGCCAAGTATTAATATAATTGCTAGAAGTTCTATTAATGTAAAACCTTTGTTGTTTTTCATATATATCCCTCTATTTTGCCCAGTTTACTGTTGTAGATGTTGCTCCCCAAGGAGAACCTGTTACACTTCCTTCTGGTTTATTTATATTTATTGTTGCGGATGTAATGTTTTTAAATGCATTAGATCCTATTTTAGTAATATTAGATCCAATATTAAATGTTTTAATATTAGGACTTTCTGTAAATGCAGTTACACCTATTTCTTTTACACTATTTGGTAGTGTAAGTGTATTAACATTAAATGATTTATTAAATGCATTTTTACCTATATATTCAAGCCCTTCATTAAATGTTACTTTCTTAATTGAAGTATATCTACATTTAAATCCTCCTTCTTCAATTCTCTTAATACTACCTGGAATTGTAAGTGAACTAATACGAGAATTATAGAATGCACTTTTTGGTATTACAGTAAGTTTATTACTTAAAGTTAATGAAGAAAGTTCTCTACATCCATAGAAAGCTCCTTCACCTAAAGAGGTTAATGTATTAGGAAGTTTAACTCCAGTTAATACTGCATCATTTTGGAATGCCCAACCTCCTATTTCTTCAAGTCCACTATTAAGTGTTAATGTTTTTAAAAGTGTATTATTGAAGAATGCACCATCACCAATTATCTTAACAGAACTTGGAATTGTAAGCGAAGTAATATTTGTAGTAGCAAATGCTCCCATTTTTATTTCTTCTATACCACTACCAAGTGTAATTTTAGTAATAGTTGGAACTCCCATTTGATTTTCAAAAGCAGATTCTCCGATTACTTTAACAGATCCAGCAATTGTTACTGTATCAGTATTACTATCTGCAAAAGATAATCCTCCAATTCCTGTTACAGTACTAGGAATAACAATATTTGTTAAAGTATTATCTTGGAAAGCCATCTTTGGAATATAACTAACATTACCAAAATTAATTGAATCAATTGAATTTGAATTAAATGCACCCTGACCTATTTTTTCAACTTTATTTAAATCAAGACTTGATAAATCATTATCAAGGAATGCAACTCCTCCTATTTCTTTTACATTATCTGGAATTTCAAGTTCAGTAATTGAATTATATCCAAAAGCACTACCACCTATTTTAGTAATATAATTACCTATCTTAATACTTGTTAGACCTATACGATGAGCAAGCCCAAAAGGTATTTCAGTTAAATATTTAGCGCGTGAAAAATCAATGCTGTTTAAAGATACATTACCTTCATCACTACTCTTATTTATAGTGAATAAGCAGAAGTCATATCCATCACCATCTTGTTTATCATACTTACCTTCTGTTTCAAATACAATTGTGCTGCCTACATAACATGTAGTTTTTTTAACAAAAGAACCTTTATTATATACAGCTAAATTGTATTCAATAGAATCACTATCTTCAAAACTAGGTAAATCATCACTATCTACATCTAAAACCATCATACTACCTGAACGGCTAAGACTATAAGGTCCTTTTGGTATTGATGTTCTCATAACGAAGAATTTTTCTTTATCTACAAAAGCAAACTGTTTTAACTCAGTAACATTATTTCCTCCAATACTTGTAGGAATAATTACATCTTTAGAACAAGATTCATTTTCAAATTTATATCCAGTAATAGTAACTCCTGTACTATTTCTTTTATATAAGAAACATGTATCAGTAGGACTTTCATTTATAGGTAAATTATTATATCTTTCAAGTTCTTCAGATTCTTCACCTATTTTATATGTCTTAGCTTTAGAAGAATCATAATCTTTTACAGCATAATATTTTTCTTCTTTATCTTCAACATATAAAGCTACCTGACAATCATCATTAATAGTAATAGTCCCACTATTTGGTATTTCACCATCATAAGATATATCAAGGCCATCTATCTTACCATCATTAATAGTGTATACTCCTGATAAGTTTTTGCCAGTAGAAGCATAAGTATTACATGTTGATTTAACATTACTAGATAAGTTATTTGAAGTAGTTTCAAAAGCTTCCTTTTTAGAAGCTTCAACAACTGAATTAATACTAGGAATTGCTATTAAAGCTATAATTCCAAGTATTAATATGATTGCTAAGAGTTCTATTAAGGTAAATCCTTTGTTTTTCTTCTTAGTAAGTATTTTCATTTATATCACCCTTTCGATTCTTAGGTTCTATCTCTATTTATATACATTATACCATTATTTATAATATAATCACTATTATTTATCCAAGCCAGTTTACTGTTGTAGATGTTGCTCCCCAAGGAGAATTTGCAACTGAACCACTAGCTTTATTTATATTAATTGTTGCACCAGTAACCGAAGTAAATGCTGTATTATGAATAGTTTTAATACCACTTCCAATATTAACTGTTTTTATACTCTTACTTCTAAATGCACCTTCACTTATTTCTTCAACATTATCAGGAATATTAATAGTATCAGATTTTATCTGATCAAACGCATATTTTCCAATTGTTTTTAAACCGCTTCCAATTGTAAGAGTATGACTACTTCCTAGTGGAGAACCAAAAGCCCAGCTGCTAATTGATGTTACACTATCAGGTATTACAATATTTGTTAATCTATTATGATTAAATGCATATTCACCAATTGTTTCAACACCGCTTCCAAGGTTTAATGTTGAAGCGTTACAGTTATTAAATGCATAACCACTTATTGTCTTAACACTATTTGGGATATTAATTGTTCCAATACTATTATCATTATTAAACGCATAATATCCAATGGATTCAAGTCCTTCATTTAGAACAAGATTTGATAGTACACCACATCCAGCAAATGCAGTTCGACTTATTGTTTTTACTGAACCAGGAATATTTAAAGAAGTAAGATTACATTGTCCAAACGCACGATACCCGATGAATTCTACTCCGTTATCTAAAACAAGAGAAGTAAGATAGTTGTCATTTCTATTATCTCCATTATAAAATGCATCTGAACTTATTCTTTTAACAGAACCAGGGATATGTGCATACTGAATTTTATTATTATAAAATGAAGATGAGCCAACTGCGGTTACAGTGTTAGGTAAATCAACTCTTGGAATTAAATTAACAGCAAAAGTAAAATGTTCAACTCTATTTATTATACCAAACTTTATATCATCAATTTGATTATGATAAAAAGCATCTGGTCCAACCTTTTCAACGTTTTTTAAATCAAGAGATGTTATATTATTATTAAAAAATGCATCTCCACCAATAATTTTCAAATTATTAGATATATCAATAGAAGTAATACTATTTGCATTAGTATTAGTTTTACCGTTTGATTTAAAAGCACCAGCTCCTATTTTTGTAATGTAATTACCAATTTTAATACTAGTTAATCCCATGTTAGCAGCAACACCTCTTGGTATTTCTGTTAAATACTTAGCATGAGAAAAGTCTATACTATTTAGTGTATATGGATAAGTTACTGAATTAGTAGTATTTGCTGAAGGCTGACAAAAAAGATATTCATCATCTAAAGTGTGATTATAGTCTGCACCTTCTGAATGTAAGGTTCCGGATGAATCAGAACAAGTATATCCAGTTATTTCTGTACCTTTTTTAAGAATAAGAAGTGTTATTTTATTATCATCTTTTGTAATTGTATCTTTATCATATTTAAGATAATCCATAGATACCTTTCCATCAGTATACTCAATATAATATGAATAATAAATAATTGATTCTGGATCTATAAAAGCAAATTCTTTTATAGCAGTAACATTTTTACCACCTATTGATGTTGGTATAACTACATCTTTAGAACATGATTCATCTTCATGTTTATATCCTGTTATTGTTACTCCTGTACTATTGTTTTCATATAAGAAACATGAATTATTTTGAGGAGCATATATAGGAATTTCACTATTATTTATTAATGAATCATTTACTGTTCCTTTATCATAGATTTCTACTCTTTCATCTTTAAAATCCTTGTATGCTACGTAGTTACCTGAATCATCTTCAGCATATATAGATACTTCACATTTTTCATTTATAGAGATAAATCCTGATTTAGGGAGTTTACCTGTAACTTCAAGTTTTAATCCCACTACTTCATTATCTACGATATCGTAAGTTTTAGCTTCAACTTGTCCTGATATCATAAGAGTTTGACAGTTAGTACTTGCTCCTTTAGCAATATTATCTGAAGATACTCTAAATGCTTCTTTCTTAGATTGGTTTATTACACTATTAACACTAGGTATTGCTATTAGTGCAATAATACCAAGAATAAGTATTACAGCAAGTAATTCTATTAAAGTAAATCCATTTGTATTCTTACGTATTTTCATATTACCACCTATTATAATTCTAACACATTTTACATAATAAAAAAAGTAATTTATTTGACAAATTAAAGAAGAAAACTTTATAATGAATTTAAGATTTAATAGTAGAAAGGAGCACTTAAATCTAGCGCCAGGCCTATTTGGTGACGAGGTTAGTAATTATCGAAATATTCGGCGGGTATTACTACGGGGAGAAGTTCTCGATAGATATATTTACAAAAAACAAAATCAAAATTGTAACAAAAGAATATATCACACTTTGCATATTTAAGGAGGATTTTTTAATAATGTGCGGAATAATTGGATATGTAGGTAAAAAAGACTGTTTAAAAGTATTAATTAATGGTCTTGAAAAGTTAGAATACCGTGGATATGATTCAGCAGGAGTAGCCTACATCAAAAACAAAAAGATTGAAATTATTAAAGAAGAAGGAAAAATTGTTAATTTAAAAAAGAAAATTAATTTTAAAATAGATTCAAATTTAGGTATAGGACATACTAGATGGGCTACTCATGGTAAACCAAATTATGTTAATAGTCATCCACATAGAGTTGGAAAAATTACTATTGTACATAATGGTATTATTGAAAACTATCTAGAACTTAAAAAAGAATTAATTAAAAATGGATATAGTTTTAAAAGTGATACTGATACTGAAGTAGCATGTGCCCTTTTAGATTATATTTATAAAGAAACTCATAGTATAGAGCAAACACTAGCTATCTTTAAAGATAAAGCTGAGGGAGCTTATGCTATAGGTTTAATATGTGATGATAATTTAGATTACTTATATGCTGTTAAAAAGGATAGTCCCCTAATAATAGCACTAGGTAAAGAAGAAAACTATATAGCAAGTGATGTACCAGCAATACTTGAGTACACTAATAAATACATTACTTTAGAAGATGGTGAATTTGCTAAAATATCAAATGATAAAGTAATAGTATTTGATAAAGATGCCGAAATAGTTAAAAAAGAAATAAAAGTATATGATGGTAAATCTGGTGATTTAAATAAAAATGGATTTGAACACTATATGCTTAAAGAAATATATGAAGAAGTAGAAGTTGTAAAACAAGTTACTAATGATTATATAAAAGATGGTATTAAATCACTTACTAGTAATATGCCTAAACTAGGTAATTATGAAAGAATTGATATAGTAGCATGTGGTAGCGCTTACCACGCCGGATTAGTAGGTAAATCTTTAATAGAAGGATATGCTAATATACCAGTAAATGTTGAATTAGCAAGTGAATATAGATATAAGAAGTTATTCTTAAATAAGAATGTACTTGTCATACTAATATCTCAGTCAGGAGAAACTGCTGATACTTTAGCAGCACTTAAAATTGCTAAGGAAAAAGGAGCACATACTCTAGGAATAATAAATGTAGTTGGTAGTTCTATTGCAAGATATTCTGATGATGTTTTATACACTAAAGCAGGAGCAGAAATAGCCGTAGCAACAACAAAAGCTTATACAGCCCAAATTACAATGCTAGGTCTATTAGCACTTAATCTAGCTTATAAGAATAAAGAAATGACTGAAAAAGAAGTATTAGAAGCTTTAGATGAAGCTAAAAAACTTCCTACTAATATTCAGTCAGTACTTAATGAAGCTGACTTCTATAAAACTATAGCAAGAAAAATATTTAAACATAATGATGTATTTTTTATTGGAAGACTTACTGATTATGCTTTAGCCCTAGAAGGATCACTTAAATTAAAAGAAATAGCATATGTTAATTCACAAGGCTATGCAGCCGGTGAATTAAAACATGGTACTATTTCTCTAATTGAAAAGAATACTCCAGTATTTGGTATAGTAACTGATACAAATATTGCTAGTAAAACACTAAGTAATATGAAAGAATGTAAGTCTAGAGGAGCAAACATAATTGCCCTAGTCTCAAATGATTTAAAACTAGATAAAGAAATATATGATACTTTAATAGAAGTACCTAAAGTAAGCCCTATATTCCAAGGAGTACTTACTGTAATACCACTACAACTTATTTCATACGAAGTAGCAAAATTAAGAAAATGTAATATAGATAAACCTAAGAATTTAGCTAAATCTGTTACAGTAGAATAAAAAAGAGAAAATATTTTTTCTCTTTTTATTTTGCAGATAATGTTATAAATGAAACTGCATGAATACATAGGAATATACCTAGTATTAAAGATATAGTTGATCCAGATAAAATCATAAGTACACCTGCTACTAAACCGATAACTGCAGCAGAGAATGCTTGTTTCTTAGAAAGTGATACTGCTAGTGCTAATAAGATTAATCTAACTATTCTAAGACCTACATAAGTTATAGCAACATTTTGAACTACATCAACTATTATACCTATAATAGTAATTACAAACATTAATTCAAAATCTCTTTGTAGGTACCAAGCCATCTTTTCTTTTTTACTTATGTTCTTCGTTTTGCTCATCTTTCTTTTCCTCCTTTTCTAAAGCAATATAATATTTTTTATAGTTAAATGTATTATTTTCCATCATTTCATTAGGTACTTTTATAAGGAGTTTATCGATACTTTCAGTATCTACTTTAGATTTCTTACCATCTTCATCATATGTATAAAAATAAAGATGAACATCTTCTTTTTTAAGTGCATCTATCTCACTAGGAATCTCATTTAACTTAGATAAAGTATTAAATAAGTAGCTTTGCTCTCCTACGACCTTATTATCCTTATCTACAAGATAAAACTCTAGCATTCCAAGAAAGAATTTTCCATCCTTACGTTTATTATCTGTATGAAGAACTACTTCATAATATTCATTTTCATCTCCAAATACATCTTTTAATTTTGAAAATCCTACTACTTCTTTTACTTTAATAGAAAAGTCATATACACCATCTAAGGTATTAATATTAATAGTTTTACCAGTTCCTACGGAAGTTACTTCTTCTTTAGTACATCCGGATAATATTAAAGTAAAAATAAGTAATAAGAATAATTTAAAATACTTTTTCATATATTCATCTACCCTGATATAATTATATCAATTTAAAGACAATAAAAAAAGAGATTTTTAAAATCTCTTTCTATTTAACACGACTCTTATTTTCTTCAAATGATTGTACACAGTCATTTCTTTGAGAAATAACACTTGATTTAGCTTCAAGATTTTCAGCATCTCTTTCAAGTAAGAATGTTAATTCTCCTTTTCCTTCTGGATTATACTTAGCGTCTTTAACAGCTTTTTTAAGAACTAATTTGTAATCAGCAAATTTATTTTGATCAGCATATTCTAAACTTTCAGTATATCCGTAAGAATCTACTTCATTACCTTTTTCATCATATTTAACCCAAGTTAATTTATGACCATTATTTACGAAATTTGCTATTTCATTATCAAATAAGAATACTCCTGAAACTATATTATTTGTAACATAATCTTGTCCACTATTTCTTGTATAATGAAGTCTCTTATTGAGTTCAAAATCAAGAATTCTCTTTTGTACTTTTGTAGCACATTCTAATCCTTCTTCAGAATATGGGTTAACATTTTCTGGATAAGAAGCAATTATATCTTTTACATCTTCAATTGTTTGAATAGCATATAATGCATTCATTCTATTATTTGCATCAATAACACATACTGACCAGTTAATAGTATTATCTGAAGCTAATACTTCTGCATTTCTAATAGCATCTGATACTGTAACAGCATTTTGGAATAATCTATTAAAGTTTTCATCAGTTTGAGTATATTTAGCAAACAATGCAGCATTTGTATTTAATATATGATCATAGTTAACCATAAATGTAAATGCATGAAGTTCATCATGATTTAAAGGTCTATATTGTGGTACACCTTGTGAATCTACTCCATCAAATACTTGTAAATCTTCACATTGAACTTCTAATAACTTAGCATATTCATTTAATAATTCATCAGTTACAACAGTAGTTTCTTCTTCGAATGTTGCTGGTAAATTATCTAAATCGCCAACACCAGTTACAGCGCTTGTAACACTTGTAATAGCTTCAGCTACTTTACTATCTTCACCAGTCTTTTTACCACATCCATGTAACGAAGCAATAAGACCAATTAAAGCAGTAGTAGTAATAACTGAAGAAGTAGCAGCTACAGCAACTGTTTTAGCAGTTTTATTTTTAGGCTTATCAGCACCATCTTTAATAGATTGCTTATATAATTCCTTATCAAATAATTCTACATCTGAATTTACTGTATTACCATATAAACGTGGTAATAAATATACTTTACCATCAGTTTTATGTCTAATAAGTAAGTCTTTGCTACCATTAGTACCCATGTATTCAAGTTCATCTTCAGGAATACGTGTCCAGCTTTCTACCCAATTACCATTTATATCCTTTGCAGCGGTATTTAAATCAACTAATTTTCTCATAATTTCCTCCCTTTTTAAGGCTATATAAATAATAGTTGCGACTACTACGAGCCGCAACTATAACTATTTACAACTCTTAGTTCCAGTTAAACTGTAACCTTTGTTTAGTAATGAAGTATCATTATCTGAACTACTCCATCTAATATCAACAGTACCTGAAATGTATTGTTTTTCTTTGTATCTATAGTATGTTACATTTTCAACAACATTTTCTTTCTTATAGATAGCAACTGTCTTAACACATTTTTCTCCATTTAGAGTGTAACCTTTTTTGTTACATGCGTAAGATACAGATTCTTTCTTATCTATTTCTTTATTGTAAGTTCCATAACATCTATCCTTAGTATCATTTAATTTATATCCTTGTGGACAGCTTGGATCTTTCTTTATTGTTTCTTTAATAGTTCTTGAACAATAACTATCAGTTGCAATATCATATCCTTGTGGACAGTGAGCTGGTTTAATATCAGTAGAGGCTACTGTTTTAACACATTCACTACCAACTTGAGTATAAGATGAATCAGGGCAAGTCTTAGAAGCATATTCTTTTGTTTCTTGACATCCTGTAGTTGTAACAACAGCTTTGTAAATATTATATGTTACTAAAACCTGATCTTTACACTCTGGTAAACAACTTGCATCTGTTCTTGTACTAATAGTTTCATAAATATATGTACTATTATTTGCAGGTTTATATGTTTTATCATATTCAGTTCCTACATAAGCACCTTTAGTTGTAGTAGTTTTGCAACCAGTTGTTTGTTTTTTAGAACAACGGTCACCATCTTCATCATATCCTTGTGGACATACAAGTGCTTTTTTATCAGTTTCAGATGATTGTTTATAACATTTGTTACCACTTGGTGTATAACCAGCATCATCACAAACATAATATGCATGAGTTATAGTAGTTTTTGTACCATAACATACACCATTTGTTGGGCCATCATATCCTGATGGACATTTTGAATTATAATATGCAGTTACAGGTTTAACACATTTTCCTGTAGACTTATCTTCGTTATAACCTTTTGGACAGTACTTAGTTACTGTTTTAGCAGCAGCTTCTTCTTCTGTCTTATAACCACTAATAACATCTTTAGTACCAGTGACTACTTTTTCTGTTTTAGTTTCAACTTTACGATATTCTGATGCAGTAGCTTTAGTAGTTGACCAGCTTGACCAGTTACCAAAGTCACCCCATGATCCATTAGTTACTTTCTTATATTCATATTGACAAGTAACAACCTTTTTAGGTTCATTACAAGTAACTACTGGAGTTTCTTTCTTTTCACATACTCCTGTTGCTTTACAATAATCGTAGCATCCTAAGTGAACGATTATATAAGCATCATTATCAGTACATGATAAGTTAACCTTCATTTGATATTCATTTTCAAGTTTTACAACTTCTACATAAGAGTCTTTTAAATCACAACTTTTACCATTACCATCTTTAAATTCAACAAGTAATTTATTATCAATCATTTCCTTTAAAGTCATAGATTTAACATCTTTAACTTTTTCTGGTAATCTTTCAGTAGTGTAATAACTTACAGCAGCATCTTTCATTGTTTGTAAGTTAGTATTAAATATACCACTTGTTAAAGCATCTAATTTACTGTTAATATCAGCAAATTCTTTATTTATACTACCCTTTGTAGGAAATAAACAAACTAGTATAAATACGAATAAAACTATGAATAATATTTGGATAAAAATATCTCTTAATGAGAAACCATCATTTTTTTCACTATACATACACATATCCCCCTCAATTTCAGGTTATTATAACACTTTTTGGCATTTTGTCAAACTGATTAGGGCACACCAAAAATCTATTTTCATTAACAATAAAATTATATCATTATATATATATAAATGTCAAAGTTAATTTAGTAAATTGTTACTAGTTAAATAATCTATTATTTCGTTAGTACAATCTTTAATAAATGTATTAACCATATTCATATTAAAGATATATTTTTTATCATTTTTAGAGTTTTCTATAATTCTTCCCATTTGCTCAAGTAATACCGGCATTTTATCTAAATCTGCTTCTTTTACCTTAGTTACTGGTTTTATATAGTCTTCATATATTAAAGATAAATCAAGTTCATATTTATCAAGAAGTGATATATTCATATTAGTATAATCGTTATAAATAAGCTTAGTTATTTCTTCTTCTGGAAGTTTAAGTACTGTTCCATCTCTAAGTTTTACTGAATCATTACATACTAAATAATCTATAAATCCATCAAACCACATTTTATCTGTATATAAATGAATAAAGTATCCTAAAGTATAATCACTTTTCATATCATCTCTATATAAATCTAAAAATACATCTATATTAGGTACATTATCTGCAGCATACTGAAAGTGAGTTGCTCCTTTAGGTAGTCCTATTTGTTTTGCTATATCAGGAGCAATACTTCCTAAATAATAATCTTTACTTCTTTTATTAATTCTTTTTCCTATTTCTTTTGCAACACTCATATGTATTAAACTAGATGCCATTTTTATTCCCCCAAACTAATATTAAAGTATTTAACATGATCCATTTCATTAACTTGTTTACCACCATTTTTAAGTATTACTTTTTCAGATATTTTGTTATCTGAAAAACAACCTAATCTTACAGATGATAAACCAAGTTTTTTTGCTTCTTCCAAAGCAAGTCTAAGTATTTCATTACCAAGACCTTCTCCTCTTCTAGAAGGTCTTATTTTATATCCTATATTACCAGATGTATTATACCAGTAATAATTTAGTACAGGTCTTATCATTACTTCTCCTACTGGTTTATCATCTGAGTACATTATATATGTTATACGAGGAGTATTTATATCATCTAAAGGAAGATATTCTTCTTTTAATCTTTCTTTTAAAAGTTTATTAAACTCTTTTTTAGATGCTCTTAAATTATTAACTGATCCATTTTCTCTTTCAGGTATTTCTTGATACATTAAGTATTCTTCTTCCGAAATTTTATCAGTTAACTTCTTTAAATAATTCATACTCTCACCTATTTAATTATATATCATTTAATTAAAAATAAAAAGAAGGTTTACCTTCTCTTTACTTTAATACTCTATATTTATTCTTTTTAAATAAAGATATATGCTTCTTACATTCTTTTAAAGCATCAACATCTTTTTCATAAACAGTAATATTACTTATAGTCTTACTTTCTTCATCATATGCTATAAACCAGTTTTCTCCTACTAAATATGAAGCAGTATCATCAAAAGAAGTAGGTACTTCTTCTTCAGTATCTAAGTACTGCATAGTAGCTATTCTTCTAATATCTTCTTTAGCTTCATTATATGAAGAAGTATAAGGTTCTCTTCTTTCTCTTTTATATAGTTTATTAGGTATACCAGCATAAACATCCCATATAGAAGCATCACCTATCAAATATGTGTAACCTAAACGATCACTCATCTTTCTAAATAAATCGAAACCGTCAAAACTACTACCAGATATTTTTAATCTTACTATTTCAATAGGAGTTTTATCATCTTTACATAAATGAGTTTTTAATACTATTTCTTCTCCAATATGTCTTAAAAGATTAAATATATCTTCTAATTCAGCTACTTCACTTGAATCAGAACTATTATAAATAAAATTACCAAATGAAATACCATTACCTTTTCTAGTTACAGATACTGTTCCAATATAGTTATCAAAAGAATCACATACTCTTATAACTGAAGACTCATAACTTTCTAAATTAGTTCGAGTCAATAATGTAGATGGACTCAAATCACGATTAATAGCATCTTTTATAAAGTCTCCATTTGAAAAAGTATAATTTTCATACTTATAATTTTCAAAGGAACCTTTTACAAAAGGGATAATAGATTTATTTTTAATAGTTAAATACTCAAAGTCAACTGAATCAGAACTACCAAATGAATTATACTGTTGATTAACAACTTTATGAAAATATTCATCTCCTAATAAATCGTAGCCTTCTTCATCAATGTATTGTAAGCGATTTGCAATACCAAATAATTCATAAACATTATTTGTTTTAATATAATCTTTTTTCATATAATTATTTATTAATCTACTTATATAGAATTTTTCATACATATTGCAATCACATTCTTTGTTTTTGCCTCTAAAATAATTATCATTGTCGTTAGCAAGAATAAAATGAAATGCACTTGTTCTTTTTAAATATTCTTCGTATTTATCAGCGTTATCAAGAAATCCCTTTAAATCACTTGTAGGAACTTCTAATAATTCTTTTATAAATGAGAATATACAAGTTGTAGTTTGAACCTCAAAATGTTCATCATCAAAAGGAATATCCTTAGGAATATGTTCAAAAGGGCCCATAAAGTAATTATCATAATCTCCTTCAAAAGTTTTATAATATGCTTCTTCTAGTACTTCCTTATATATTTTATACATTCTTTCTTTTTCTTCCCAGGTTACTTTATCAGGCAAATCTAAATTAAACCATCTATCGTAATATACTCCATCTCTTTCTCTTATATAGTTAAGATAATAAGAAATAGTTTTATTATTTATATCTATTTTTCCACAATTTAACCATCTTATTATTTTGTATAATGTTTTCTCTTTTTGATACATTATATGGTCTTCTTCAATAGGAATTTGCTCATTATAATCATCTTTACCATACAAAAAACCTTCAAAACAATCTAAATTTTCTCTTAAATATTGTTCTTCAACTTTATCCATCTTATATTTTTCAGATACATCTTTTATTATATTTTCTAAATAACCATTACTATAAGAAAAAATCTTTTTCAAACTATTTCTTCTATCATTTAAATCATAATACTTACCTTTATCCTTTTTTGGAATTAAGATAGGCCCAAATATTTCATAATATCTAGTTTTAATATAATTTTCTTTTTCTCTTTCCAAAAATAGTTTTTCGCTTTTAAAAATAATATTAGCATCATCAGCTGAGTAAGTTTCATTTTTGTTATACTCATAAGCAAATTTTTGCATAGCAGTAAGTAACTCTTTATATTCTTCATGAGTTAACTGTTTTTTTAATATATTTAAATATTCTTCTATATAAAGGAAACTGGTAAAATAACCACAATCTTTTAAATAACTAATTATCTTGTTAGCTATATTATTAGGATATGGTTCATATACTAAATTATCATACCACTCTTCTTCGAGTGCTTTTCCAAAAAAGTTTTTTATTTTACTTACTGTTAAAGGTGTACTAAAACCTGCTCTAATTATCTTACATAATGAAGGAATGTTTTCTTGTAAAACATTAATTCCTTCTTTTTGTCTTTCTATACACGCAAAATTATGTAAATATTTATCTAAAACTCTTTTTACAAATGATTCAAGATTATTAGATGTGGTTAAAACATCTAAATTAAAATGAAAAATATCTTCTTCAAAAGTATAACCTTTATCTTCTAAATATTTAAATAAATCTTTATTTTTTTTAGCATAGTATGCTAAATTATCATCTTTTCTCCATCTCCATCCCCTTTTATTACTTTCAATCATATAACGAGAATCAATAATTTGACATGCATCGCAGTTATCTAAAGATAGTAAGTAGTTAATAAACTTTTCTTTTTCTTCTTCACTAAAATATCTTTCATCTGCCCATCCAGCTGAAGAAGGATCCAGCTTAGCGGAATTCAATGCCACTTTAAAATTTCTTTTTAAATACTGTGGACTGTTTCCTACAAGAATATAATTATTTTTTATAGCAAGTTCTACTAAATCATCTATAATGTTTCTATTATTTTTAGTTATAGATGTTCCATTAATTGATTTAATATTATTTTTAGCGGCATTTAATATGCATTCTTTACTATTTTTTAGAAGAGATGGTGTATCATCATTAAAAATGAGATCATAATTACAAAAATAATTTACTAAATAATCTATTTGTTCTCTAGACAATTTCCACTCTGGGAATGTTTCTTTAGAAGATATTTCTTCTGCTACTTTTCTAATATCTTTAGATGGAAATAATGAATTTCTAGATATAGGAATATTTTCATGCTGAATTATATAATTAAATAATTTAATCTTTTCTTCTAATGTATACATTCACATTATCTCCTTCTATTTCATTTCCATCTACTTTAATTATTTTATCATTTAGTATACTTGATTCCACACTACATATCTCATTATTTGCATCTTCGTCAAAAGGAAGACTTAATGCTCGGCACTTATTATCTCCTACGATTATATACCAGTTATCTCCTACAAAAACAAAATCACTTTTATCAGGTATATATTCTTCATATAATTCTTCATTATTTTTAGAACTTATTGCATTTATTTTATTAATTTTTGCTACTACTCTCTTAGAAGGGTTTGATTCAAAAATAATTTTATTTCTAGTTCTTTTATAATATGCTTCTGCATCATACTTTTTTATATAATTCTTTTTGTCATATTCACCATATTCATTAAGTTCATACTTTGATGCAAGGCAAATAATAGGAAAAGATCCGCAATAATCAGTAGTAAGTTTTCCATCATCTAAATTCTCTGTATACTCAAGAAATTCTTCAAAATCTTCTGTATCTTCTACAAATGAAAGTTCTCCTATTTCTCTTCTTAGATTAATACCAACATTAGATTTATATGTATTAAATCCGTAACTTTTTGTTATAAATACATTTTCTATTTGATTATCTTCTGGTTCAGTACTACTAGATATATTTATAAAATCTTCAGATGCTTTAATTACTACTTTTCTTAATTCAGTAAGTTGTGAATCAGTATAATCACTTGAATTCATTGCAACATCATAAATAGTTCTAAGCTGATTTAAATAAATACTATTACCATGTCTTAAACCTGATGCTCTTGCAATAAATTTTCCTTCATTATCAGTTATTTTAATTACAAAACCATTTGGATTAATTGCGCAGTAATGTAAGAAATCATTGTCATTTCCACTAACTTTAAAACAAGCATCTGTATCAATGCCTGATACTAATATAGAAGGATCTTGACTATCATATAAAGAGTAATTATATCCATTAGTACTTCCCTTAATATAAGGTACAGTGGATTTATTTTTTTCAGCCATTTGAGCAACTAATTCCGCTGCTATTTCAACTCTTTCTGGTGTATCTTCACTAGTATATTCAGTACTATATATAACCTTCTGTATAACATCTAAATCTTCAAGTATTGCAAGTTCTTCTTTAGAACAGTTATTAACAATATCAATTGATGTTAAATAATTAAAATAATTAAGTTCATTAATACCCATTTCTCTTAAAAGATCATATGCTTTTCCAAAAGAAAGTATTTGATCGTACGAAAAGTAATATCTATTATTATTAGAAAAGAATAGGAAAATCCAAAATAATCCTTTATCACACATAAGTTTAGTAAATGCATTATATTTTTCATCATCTAAAATATCATTTACAGCAAAAGGTAGTTTTAGCTTAATTTTATAATCTGGATCAGTATATGAACTATTAAGTAAATGAACAAGTATATTATCTGGCACATAATTGTAATTAAATCTATAAAAATCATCATTAAAGCAGAAGTTTGATTCATCTATTTCAGCTAATTGAAAATTAAATATTTCGTTATCTTCATTTACTTCTTTAGCTTTCATAATTATTTCTCTTACTATTCTTTTAGCTAAATATAGTTTCTTTTCATATTCTATACATTCATCAATATCTGTAACTTTTGCAGTATTATTTTTATATGTGGTTTTTCCATTTATTGTACATTTTTCAATATAATTTTTAAATCTTTCTACATCTTTATCCGTATATTTTATATAACCACTATTAAGTCTATTAACAAGTTTATTTACCTCTTTAGAAATACAATATGTATCATATTCTTCTGGTTTACCAGGAGTATCAAATTCATCTTTTTCACATACAGATTCGAAAAGTGCATCTACTAACTCACTATCACCATATTTATCTTTTAAGTAATTTACAAATTCATCAAAAGAACCATTTAAATAAAATCTTTTAATAGTTTTAATATATCTTTTACTCATAATATAAGATTTTACTGCTTTATTATCTTTTCTAAGTATGTAATAGTTAAGTAAGTAGTTTCTTATATGATCATATCCACTTTCTAACTCGTTTTCTATACATTGTGAGTAATATAAAGAACATATACTAGATATTAAAGATAAATATTTATTTTGTTTTTCAGGTTCTCCTTCATTATGGTATAACTCATGATATCTTCCCATAGCATCATGTAATACTTCTACTTTATCTTTAGGTAATTCTTCTTTCATTCCATTTAATACTTCATATAAATCATTTAGTGATACATTATAAGAAGTATTTGCTCTCAAACTAGAACCTATTAAAGAAAATGGGTTTGCTGTCTCTCCAGTTTTCTTCATTTCCATATATCCAACTACTCTACCATAATCATGCATGTTTTCGATAGTTAAAGGAGTAGATACCGCTTTAGAAATAAGAGCAGAAACTCTATCATTATATTTTGCTTTATCAATACGTTTTCTACCTTTATATGAAAATAATTTTTTATTAATTTCTTTATCTTCTAAATGATTAACAGATAATTCTTGTGTAATATCTTTACCTTTTTCAATCATATCAATAATATATTTATTAGGAAGTAATGAGTTATTACAGTAAAGAATAGTTTCTGAAGGATTGTTTTTATAAGATACTTCAGTAATATCCTTACTATCCCTTAAGAAATCAGGGGTATCTTCATTTATATAATATTTATTAGAAGAACATATTTTCTCTATAATAATATTTTTTTCATTATCAGATAGACTATTGTAGTCTAGATAGTCTACTGAAAAAATATCTTTTTCTATGGATCTTAAAGCTAGTTTAAATAAACCTTTTAAATAAAAAGGAGTTTTTTCAGTTATATAATAATTAGGTTTCAAAGAATTAAATATAGCATCTTCATATCCTACTTCAAAAGCTTTAGGAAGTTCTTGTACAGAATTTGGATCTTTTCTAATTGATGATAAAGTGCATTCAATACTATTTCTAAATATTTCTAAATCATAGTTCTTAAAAGAATAATTATGCGCACAAAAAACCCTAATAAGTTCTTTTTCTTCTTCAGAACTTAAACTTTCATTCCTAGTAAGTTTAATAAGAGTTTTTCTATTTATAGCGCCTTTATTCATTAAATTATTATTTAGAATAAACTCTATTAACTTATAATTTTCTCTCATATTAGGATATATTACATCCGCCATATTCTCACCTTAGCCCGTAGTATCTCAAGTAGTTTATTATTGTAATACAAAGTATCTTTTATATCAAGAAAAAAAGAAGGATTTCCTTCTTTTTAACTTAATACTTTATATTTTTTATTTTTTAATGAATTAATAGCATCTTTACATTCATTAAGCGCTTCTTTATCTAGTTCGTATACCCTACTATCAAGTATTGTTTTAGTAGTTTCATCATAAATAATAAACCAGTTATCTCCTACTATATAAGATGAGTTTTCATCATGATTTATAGTATGACTTACTTTATCATCATGACATAATTGTGATAAAGAAATTATTTTATATATTTTATCTTTTACTTCATCAAAATTATTTGTTTCTACTTCTTCATCTCTTGGTCTAGTATATATGCTTGGCATATAAAAAGGATCATACTCATAGTTATAATTATATAGTTTATATGTTCTAGGAGTATTAGGATAACGATCAGTTATTACTTCATCTATATCAATATCTACAAAATGAATTGGCTTCTTATCATTAAATTTTCTCTTAGTAATTTTTTGAAGTGCTTCAGCAATTTCAAGTGTAAGATTTCTAACACTTACAATCTTATCAAAATTATCATATATAGTTTCTGGTACTTCTATATGAAGTGTATTACCCATTCTTTTTAAAGAAATAATTCCAATAAAGTTATCTAATGAATCAGTAATTCTTACATAAGACTCACTTGGTGTAGTTGTAGCATCTTTCTTTAAAACAATACAGTCTTTAACATATTGTCCATCTGATAAGTTATATGTTTTATATTTAAGTCCATTATATTCTCCATCTAAATAAGGAATATTGGATTCATTATTAGGAATAAAACTTCCAACTGGGAAATACCCTGAATCTATAGAGTAATACTCTTCATTCATTTTTTCAATTACTTTACGAATATGTTCTTCTCCAAGAAGTGCAAAGGCATCCTCATCTATTACTTTTCCGTAGAATACACCTGTTACAAAGTTGTAAAAATCCATATTAGAGTAATCTATTTTACCTATATTTCTATCTATAGAACTAAATAGTACAAATGGATCAATTCTTCTATTAATTGATAATTCGAATATGTCTTCATTAGAAAACATGTTATTATTTGGATAATCATTAAAAATGAATCTTGCTACTCCTGTTTTACTTAAAAATTCATCTATATCTTTATGATTATGTAACATATTTTCACTTATCTTAGAGTATGGTGAAAATATATAATCAACTATATCATTGAATGTTATAGGGCAGTATACTTCAAAATGTTCATCATCAAGTGGTGAATTATTATCCATTAATATACCACCATTATCATCAGGAAAACTTTTTGATAACGAATCAAAATATAGTTCTTCTAATACTTCTTTTGCTATTTTATATAATTTTTTATTATCTTCAAATTCTTCTTTATACTCATATTCGGTATAATCATTTGATTCACGAGCGTAGAATACCCCATCTTCACTTTGATAGATATAATCTGATAAATATCCTAAATTATATTCATCTATAGAAATAGTATTATCATTTAATTTATTTACAAGGGAGTCTATTTTCTTACCTAAAAGAGCCTTTTTATAAGTTGCAAATGCTTCACTATCAGGTAAATCTTTTTCAAAATCATATCCTAAATAGTCATGATAATAATCATTTATGTAATGATAAATAGCACTTTCTTCATCATTAGATAAATTATATTTCTTAGAGTATTTAGTAATAGTTTCACAGTAGTTTCCAGAATCTGATATTATAGTGCATAATCTATCTTTATTTCTCTTTTGTTTTAGATAGATACCTCTATTTTTCTTAGGTCTTATTACATTACTAAATAGTTTTTTATATAAGTAATCTATATATTTTTCTTTTTCTCTTTCTAAATAAATAGAAATATATTTATTTAGAACTATACTTGCTTCACTAGGAATATATCCATCTTTTTTTAATCTATGTATTTCATATATAGATTTAAAGAACTCTCTATACTCATCTGGTTTTAAATTAGCTTTAAATCTTTTTCTTATTTCATCAGTAGCATTCATGGTTTTATCAAATGTATTATCTGGATAAATACTACTTATAATATTTGAAAATAAGTCTATATACCAATCTTTATATATAAATTTATAACGTTCCCACTCCTCTTCAATTGTTCTTCTATAAAAATCTTTTATAGATTTAATAGAAGGATTACTTCCAAAAGAAGATTTAATTATAGATGCAAATTCACTTATATTTTCCCTATATAAATCTACTCTCTCAGAATTATAAGAACTTAGCATTCTAAGAAGTATTTCATCAAAATCATCTCTTTTTGATAGTACATCTAAAGGTACTCCTTTTAAATCAAATGTTCTTAAAACACCATTTTCATACATATAGTTATATAACATAGGACATTCATTTACATAATAAAATAATTGATCATTTGTAATCCATCCTTTTTTTTTTGCATATGTTATAAAGTTATAATCTACTATATTAAAACCAATTTCTAATTCATCTAAATCTAAACTTATTAAATAATCTACAATACTCTTTTTCTCTTCATCACTAAAGTATTCAAAATTAATATTTGTAGATGAATTAGGATCTAATTTAATAGAGTTAAATGCTATAGCATAACTATTTTTAAAAATAACAGGACTATCAAAAGATAATACATAGTTATTATCTATAGCTAACTTTTCTAAATCTTTAATACTCATCATTATATTTTTATTAACTTTTATTTTTCCTAAAGCAGTAGCATATTTAGACCAGGCTAAATGAGCTATACACTTAGGATTAGATAAAAATAAATATGGAGTATCATTAGTTACTTCTACATTATTCTTGCAAAAATCTTCTACTAATATATCTATTTCTTCTTTAGATAATTCCCAGTTATTTAATCTTTCTTTATCTTTAGAAGATATTATTTTCGCTACTTTAGCAAGTTTTAATGGATTAAAAGTATCACCACTAGAAAGAGGGATATTTTTATTATTCATTATGTAATTAAATAAATTAATTTTATCGCTTAATGAAGGCATTCATTTTCCCTCCTTTAATGGTTTCTATTTCACTTTCACTTACATAATCATGAAGCGTTGAAAGTGCAGCTTTTAATTCTTTTTGAGCATCTTTATCAAATTTTAAAGCATAAGCATCTATAAATGAATCATTTACTACTAAATACCAGTTGTCTCCGACAAAAGCTTTAGAATTCTTATCATATTTAATGTTTTCAAAATCATCATCATTTCCAAAATAAGCTTTTACTGCTCTTATTTTATTTATCTTTCTATTTGTTTCAGAAGAAATACTATCTTCACATATAACTTTATTTCTAGGTCTTTTATAGAATGGTTTTGGATCATATTTAACTATCTTAGTATTAGCTTTAGTATATTTCTTTTTTTCTTCTAAAGAAGCTAAACATATTAACTGATAATTATAATAATCGGTAGGAAGACTGTTACTACCAGGAAGATCAGTTAATTCTTGTGTTTCATGCCTAAATTCTTCCCAGTCTTCTCCTTCTCTTACATAAGGATTATCAGAAATGATATTTTTTATTGTTTCCGCTACATTAGATTCACATGTATTAAATCCATAACTTTTAGTAATAAATACATATTCTATTCTATGATCTTCTGGCTCAACTTTAGAAGAAATGTTAATTATATCATTACTTGCTTTAATTAAAGCCTTTCTCATTTCTTCTATTTCGCAGTTGTTATATACAGAGCTATTTAAATCTATATCATTTATTGTTCTAAGCTGATTAAAGTACACTGCATTACCATTTCTAAATCCCGAAGCTCTTCCTACAAAGTTACCTTGTTTATCAGTAAGTTTAATAATAAATCCATTTTTATTAATACCGCAGTAGAACATAAGGTCATTATCTACTCCGCCTACTTTAAAACATGCATTAGTATCTATTCCAGATACTAATATATCAGGAGACTGACTATCATATGTTTCATAGTTATAAGCCTCTGTAGAACCTTTTACATATGGTACTGTTGACTCACTTCTTCTAGCCATTTGAGCCATTAACGCCCCAGCACCATTTACTCTTCTTTCTATAGTAACACCATTAGCATAAACAGTAGAATAAATAATCTTACGCATAATATCAGGTTTATCTACTAAAGCAAATGATGCACTTTTAGAACAATTAGCTAAATCTACAACATTTAAAAAATCAAATACTGTAATATCATCTACATCTATTAGTTTTAAATAATCATATACTTCACTAAAAGAAGATAATCTTACATAAGGTTCTTTAAAGTAATAATCACTATCAAATCCATCAAGCCATATATATCCAGTTTCACATAAAAAGTTAGTAAATGCATTATATTTTTCATCATCTAAAATGGTTCCAATTTGAAATGGAAAACGTGCTGAAAAATTATCTACTGATCTATGATTTGCTATTAAATTATAATAAGCTTTTCTATTATTACCAAATGTATTAAATTCATAAAACTCATCAGTAAAACTAAGTGTACCATCTGGAATACTCATTAACTGATAATCAAATATTTCATCATCTTCATTATATTCTTTAGCTTTTAAAATTAAATCTTGTTTAATTTTACTAGTAATATATAATTCTTTTTCATATCTTTTAAATTCTTTTAATTCTTCATTTGTAAATGTTTCACCTATATAAATATATTTACCAGATGATTTATCATACTTAATTACTCCTAAGTATTTTTCTACATCTTTATCAGTATACTTAATATATCCACTATTAAGCCTATTTACTAATTTAGAAGCTTCTTTAGATATTGTATAAGAATTCCAAAGTAGAGGCGGATTATTAGTATACTTACTATAAAATGAAAAAGTTCTTACTACTTCATAAGCGAATTTTTTATCTACATTATATTTTTCTGCTAAACTATCTATATATTTTAGTAGTTCTTCATCTTTATTATCTAATTTCTTTTTAATAGTATTACCATATCTTTTACCCATTATAAAAGATTTAACTTTCTTATTATCTTTTCTAGGTATAAATAGACTTCTAGTTTTATCTATATAAGTATTTATGGTTTCAGTTATTCTTTTTTCTTTTTGTTTAGAAAAATAAAGTGCACAAAAACTAGATATATTAGTTAAATAATCACTTAAGTTATCAGTAATACCATTATGATAATCATTAAAGTACTTTTCAGCATTATTTAAGAAATTAATATATTCTTCTCTTCCCATTATATCTTCCATACTAGTAAGAGTTACGCGAAGTAGCCCTTTTGCGGCTACAAAATCATCACTTTCTCTTAAAGTAGAACATATAGTAGTAAATGGATTAATAAAAGTACTATCTTTACTTATTTTAATAATTCCTATAGCTCTTGCATAATCTTTAATATTTTGAATAGTAAGAGGTTTAGAAAATACTTTTGCAACTAATTCTTTTGATCTAGCATAGTATTTATCATAATCATCACCTTTATAAAAGAAGAATGCTTCTCTCATAATAGAATCAATAACATCTTTATCTTTAAAATGGACATGCGATATATATTTAGTTTTACCTTCATTATCAATAATATCCGCTATTATACTAGGAGGTATTATCTTTCTATCTACATAATCTATAGTATTTTCATCTATCTTATAAGAACACTCAAATACTTTAGTATTACACTTTAAATATTCTGGAGACTTTTCTGAAAGTACAAAATTATTCTTACAAAGAATATCTACTATAGTATTTCTTTCTTCTTTAGATAGTCCGTCATAATCGATATAGTTAGCGCTATTTATATCTTTATTTAAAGATATATTTATTATTTCAATATTATGTTTTAAAAATAATGGAGACTCTTTAGATAAAACATAATTATCTTTAATTAGTTCTATTACTTCTTTAATAATAGATATATCTAATTCACTTGGTAAACAGTTTACTGAGTTAAGGTTAACTTTTATAGATGAAATAATACATTCTCTATTAACACTAAATAAAGGATGATTATATTCTAGTAAAGAACATTTAGACATACAAAAAACATTTCTAAGTTCTTTTTGCTCTTCAAAATTTAGAAATTCATCATTAATTATTTTTGTAATAGTATCTCTATTTATACATTTATTTTCATCAAGAGAAAAGTTTCTAAGTATAAATTCTACTAATACATATTTTTTCTCATCTAGATATAAAAAATCATCCATAAAGTCCCCCAATTTATAAAAGATTTAATATGCGGTTTATTATAATACATTATTAATATTAAGGCAAATTAAAAAAGATAGAAATATTCTATCTTTTAACTCCATATTCTTTTAAGAAGCCCTTTCTTTTATAATTAATATAATCATAGAAATCAAGAGCTCTAGTATAATCTTCACCAATTGTATTTTTATTAAATGAATAATCATCAAATATATTAGTAATTATTTCTCCAAAATCGTTATCTAATGTATCAAATACTATTTCTTTAAATTCAGGATTTTCCTTTATAAAAGGTATTACTTCATCTACATCTTTTAAAGGATTATTTATTTTATCAAAACCATATGGGAAGCAAGATTCATAATCATAAACAGGTGCTAAACTTATTTTACCAGTACTCTTTTCTCTTGCTATTTGAACATTTACACCTGCTCTATCTTCCTGGCCCATAGCAAAATCTAGGGCTAATAATTTATAGTATTCAGTCATAAATTCTTTTTTATTACTATCACTTATGCACATTTTAAGTACTTCATCTAGCATAAACATTGTGTATTTAATATCTTTACCAAGTTTTAAAAACTGATATCTTTTATCACTTCTAAAGTCTTTTGAGGCAATACCTAGTATTCCACCTCTTACTGCTACTTTATATTCTACTGTAGGAAGCTTAATTCTTTTAGCTAAATAGGAACCAAATAGTTCATGATATAAAGAATGATACTGTTTTAAACTAGATTCTTCTTTAAAGAAGTAGTAATCACCATTATGTTTTTCAATCATTTCAACATATTTCTTACTAGTATTTGTATATGGATAAGCATATACTTTTTCTTTTTCAGAAAATGGTATTTCATCAAAAGTAATTACTTCTGTTTTATCAGTAATTATTGATTCTAGAATCATAATAAACCTCCTCACATAAATATAATGATGTTTATTATGTCATTTATTTTAATTTTTTTCAAGTTACTTAGTATAACTAATTTAGAAATATCATCTATCTTTTTAACAGAATCTTTTACTGTTAGGTATGCTCCTCCCTCTTTATATCTATCTTTTTCAAAGTAAGTAATACTTACTAGTGGAAACTCTTTTAAATGCTCTTTAATATAAAGAAGTTTTTCATTTATAACACTTTTTTCATCTTCAGATAAATTTAGTTTTTCACTAGTAAGTCTAGATGTTTCTTCTACTAGTTCTTCATATCCGGTAAGTGCTGCAAAAGGAGCAAACTGAGCAGCTCTTTTATAAGTACTCATTCTAGGATGATTTTTTGGATCAAAGTGTTTTATATCAATAATATCACTATACTTACGCCTTGTGGCCGCCAATTTCTCTGTTTCGTTCAAGAGTAGTACCTCCTTCTTCTAAGTTCATTCCTTTTACTATAGAGTTTTTACCATATTTCTTTTTTAAATCAAGAATTACGTGCTGAAGAGCTGCTTCATCTTCAGCCTTTTCTTTTTCTTTTATTTCTTTTTCTATATCATTATTTGAAAATAAATCTAACTGTTTATATACAACTTGTTTAGGGACACTTCCTTCATCTATTACTTCCATAGTAGCAATATTTACTCTTCTAACAAGGAGTATAGGGTCTACTATTCTATCAAATAATTCTAGTAACTTCTTAGTTATTACTAAAGATGATGAAGTATAGTAATCAGTATTAATAGTACCATGAGCTGGTTTAGGTACCTCTCTTCCGTAAACATCAAATGTAGTTTTACCAGCATAGTTATTCATTATATACGGAGTAGTTAAATTAGAAGTATCATATCCAATAGTAAGTACTAATTTCTTAGTAAGTAAATGTTTTTCAGATAGTTCAAGCGCTACTAAATCAGCCATTTCTTTAACAATTAATCTTGTTTTTTCATAAGTATATGGGTGATGCAAAACTTGTCCTTTAGATAAACTATTAGTACTAGGCATATAACTTTTAGCTTCTTTTATAGTAGTACATTCATATCCCCAGGCATGATCTATTAAAGTTTCAGCATTTACCCCGAATAATCTATAAAGTAAATCTTCATTCTTAATAGACATTCTTGCTACATCACCCATAGTATGCATACCATATTCTTCTAGTTTACTAGCTATACCTCTACCTACTCTCCAAAAAGAAGTAAGGGGTTTATGATCCCAAAGATGCTCTCTATAACTATATTCATTAAGTTCTGCTATTCTTACTCCTAGCTCATCAGCATCTTTATGTTTTGCTACAATATCCATTGCTACTTTAGCTAAGTACATATTTGTACCTATTCCTGCTGTAGCAGTAATACCTGTTTCTTCTACTACATTCTTTATTATTTTAGATACTAACTGTTTAGGATTCATATTATAGTATTTTAAATAATCAGTTATATCACAAAATACTTCATCTATAGAATATACACATATATCATCAGGACTTAGATATTTTAAGTAAATACTATATATCTTAGAACTATATTTCATATATAGTCCCATTCTAGGAGGAGCGGCTATATAATCTAGTTCTAAGTCTTTATTACTTTCTAAATCTATATCATCATAACTTTTACCTTTAAACGGTTTATTTCCATTTTTAAGTAGTCTATCTTTATTAATTTCTTTAACTTTACTTACTACTTCAAATAATCTTGATCTACCACTAAGTCCATACTTTTTTAAAGATGGTGTTACTGCTAGACAAATTGTTTTTTCAGTACGTGTATTATCTGCAACAACTAAATTAGTTGTTAAAGGATTTAGATTTCTTTCAACACATTCTACTGATGCATAAAAACTTTTTAAATCTATACACATATAGACTCTTTCCATAGTAACACCTCCATTATTATTATATCAAACATTTGTTCTTTTTTAAACCATAAAAAAATCTTATTTGCATAAGATTTATTAATCAAACTAAAATAATTTTAAATAAGGAACATTTAGGAAAACAATAATAATATATATAAATAGTCACACGACTAAAACAACCGACATAATTAATAATTTTTTTATACTTTTCTTACTATATTGGGCTTGCATTTAATAGACAGATAGATTGGGTTTTTTACTTGTCTTATGCATATAGTAAAATTAATCTTTTTATATTTAAATTTAAATACGTATAAATAAGATTTTGGGCTTATCTCATTTACACTTTAAATTATACTATCATTTTTCCCTATTTCAAGTAGTTTTACATATCTTTTTTTAACTTGACACTTTATTTAACACTACTCTTCAATTTCAAAATTAACAAGATCTCCATTTTCATTTATCATTTTAGATACTTGCTGTTCAATATCTTTAAGTTGTTTATCACATTCTGTAACTAGTTTCATAGCTTCTTTATATACTTCGATTGATTCATCAATCTTAATATCATCTTTTTCTAGTTCAGTAACAAGCTCTTCTAACTTATTCATTTTGTCTTCAAATTTCATTTCATCTTTTTTCATTATTTAACCTCCTTAGTACTAATAACTTTACTTTCTACTTCACCATTATATAGTCTTATTAATAGACTATCTCCTTCATTAAGTTTATTAACATCTGTAATAGCTTTACCCTCTTTATAAGTAACACTATATCCTCTTTTTAAAGTAGATATTGGATTTAATAGTTCTAACTTATTAATAAGATTATTTACTTTTAAATTAGATATACCAATATTATTACTCATTATTCTATTTAACTTATCATAGATATTTATTAGTTTATCATGTTCTTTTTTACATAGATTAGAAGGTGTTAAACCTTTTAATTTCTCTATAATAAAATCTAATCTTTGTATCTTAGTTTCATACATTCTCATAGGATTTTTTATTACATATGAGTTTTTATATTTATCTAAAATAAGTCTTTGTTTTCTTACAGTATTATTAATTGCATTATTAAGTCTTATTTTATCTTTCTTTATTTCGTTTAGTAAATCTTCTTTTGTTACTGGAGTTGCATCTTTTGCGGCTCCTGTTGGAGTTGGACTTCTATGATCAGAAACAAAGTCTGCAATAGTAAAATCTGGTTCATGACCAACACCACTTATTACTGGTATATGGCAGTCATAAATAGCTCTTGCTACTACTTCTTCATTAAAGGCCCATAAGTCTTCAATAGATCCTCCACCACGACCAACTATTAAAACATCTAAGTTATAGTTTTCAGCCATCTTTATTTTCTTAACAATATCATCTTTAGCAAGTTCTCCTTGTACTAAACAAGGAAATAGTATTGTTTCACATAAAGGATATCTTCCTTTAATAGTAGATAATATATCTCTTATAGCTGCTCCTGTTGGAGCAGTAACTATACCTATTCTTTCTGGAAATCTAGGTAGTTTTTTAAGTCTTTCTGGATTCTTTTTATAAACCCCATGGTCTTCATAGAATAGTCCTTCATTCATTAAGTCTTTTTTAAGTTTTTCAAACTTTATTTGAAGTTCTCCTATTCCATCTTCCTGCATATCAGTTACATATATTTGATAAGTACCTCTAGATTCATATACAGTAACTCTTCCTCTTACTAGTACTTTTGTACCATCAGCTGGTTCAAAAGTAAGTTTAGAAGCATCTTTAGACCACATCATAGCGTTTATAACGCTACCTTCATCTTTTATAGAAAAGTAAAGGTGCCCTGTTGAATGTCTTTTAAAGTTAGATATTTCACCTTTAAGATACATATTTTGAAAAGCAACACTTGAATCAAAAATAGCTTTTAGTCTAGATGTAAATTCTGTTATAGTTAAATATCTTTTTTCTTCCATATCTTCACCTACTTTTCTTACTTGTTATATTATATCATGAAAAAAACTAAATAGATATCTATTTAGTCTTATTTATTATGGTAAACTTTATCAAGTACACCATTAATCATTTTTCTTACATCATCATCACTATATGTTTTTGCAAGCTCTATAGCTTCATTAATTGCTACTACTTCTGGAGTCTTTGTATATAAAAGTTCATATATACCAAGTCTTAGTATTGCTTGATCTGTATTACCAAGTCTAGTTATTTTCCATCCGTTTAAATATTTATTAGCAATTTCATCTATTTCATCTTTTTTATCTATAACGCCATATACTATTTCATTAACAAATTCATTTTCAATTTCTAAGTTTTCTTTAATAACTTTACTTATATCATAAGGCATTTTGTTTATTTCATAAACATTTATTTGATATAAAATTGTCATTATTATTTTTCTTAGTTCACTTCTATTTAATTGCTCCACAAAAATCACCTAACTCATTATAACATATTATTTTATTTTATCAAGTTTTCCTTCATATATAGAAACAATAATTCTTATATAGATAAATAATACTAGTGTCATAAATAAAATCCATCCTAAAACAGGAATAATTAGTAGTAGTAACCATACATATGGTGAAAGATATAATTCTTTACCAGGTATTTCTAATTTTGCTGCTACCTTACATGTCATTTCTATAGTAAATACTACAAACATTATTGTTACTGGAAATACTAAACATAAAGTAGCAATAATCCAGTTTTTAGGATTCATATACCATGCATCTTTATCAAGTAATTTTAAATCACTTGCCATAAAGATAGTCATAGTTCCTCCTGTAAATATAAATAGTAGTAACCACATCCACCAGTACTCTTTTTTATATAACATAATTTCACCTACCTATTTTTTATTTCTTCTTGAAGTTTATATAAAGTATTTAAAGCATCAAGAGGTGTTACTTCAAGTAAGTTTAATTCTTTTATTTTCTCTTCTATCTTGCTTGTAGGAATCATTAATTCATCAAGAGGAAGAGACTCTTGAACTTTAATATCTCTTTTTAATTCCTTTGTTTCATATACTTTTAATATATCATCTGCTCTTTTTATTAAAGATGATGGCATTTTAGCAAGTTTTGCTACATAGATACCATAACTCTTATCTACAGATCCTTCTTTTATTTTATGAAGGAATGTTATATTACCATTTTCTTCATAAGCACTAACATGAATATTTTTAATACCTTTTAGTTTACCCTCTAAATCAGTAAGTTCATGGTAGTGTGTTGAGAAAAATGTTTTAGCTTTAATATTCTCTTCTATATACTCTATTATTGCTTGAGCAAGACTCATACCATCAAATGTTGCAGTACCTCTACCTAACTCATCAAATAATATTAAACTATTTTTAGTAGCATTTGTAATAGCATTATTAGCTTCCATCATTTCTACCATAAATGTAGATTCTCCAGATACTAAATCGTCACTTGCTCCTATACGAGTAAAGATACTATCAAATATAGGAAGAGTTGCTTCTCTTGCTGGTACAAAGCATCCTATTTGAGCCATTATTACAGTAATTGCCATTTGTCTCATATATGTAGATTTACCAGCCATATTAGGACCTGTTATTAAAAGAATATCAGTATTTTCATCCATAATAATATCATTAGGAACATATTCTCCTTTAGTAACTATTTCTACTACAGCATGTCTATTATCATATATCTTAACTTCTCTTTTATCAGTTAATACTGGTCTTACATAGTTATTTGCTTCTGTTACAGTAGCAAATGACTGAAGTACATCTATTTCACTAATAACTTTAGATATTTCTTGAAGACGAGGTATATACTCTTTAATCTTATCTCTTATACCTACAAATAAGTTATATTCTAGTTCTATTATCTTTTCTTCAGCATTTAAGATAAGTGCTTCTTTTTCTTTTAAAATAGGACTTATATATCTTTCACAGTTTGTAAGAGTTTGTCTTCTTTCATATCCAAATTCATCTTTAATTTGATCTATTTGTCCTTTAGATACTTCTATATAGTATCCAAATACTTTGTTGTATCCAACTTTTAAAGTCTTTATACCAGTTCTTTCTTTTTCTTCGTTTTCAAACTTAGCAACAAAGTCCTTACCACCACGTCTTAATTCTTTTAATTCATCTAACTCTTTATTAAATCCTTCTTTAATTAAGTATCCTTCTTTTAAAGTAATAGGAGGATTTTCATAAATACTCTCTTCTAAAAGATTATATAAGTCATTAAGTGGTTCAAAGTTTTTATAAAAATTAATTCTCTTTAAAATATCTACTATATCAGGAAGTACTTTTAAAGATGCTTTAAGTTGTAATAAATCTCTAGCATTTGCTGAACCATATGCAACTCTTCCTGATAATCTTTCTAAATCATATACTTCATATAAATAGTTTTGTAATTCTTCTTTTAAAATAAATTCTTTTAAAAGAGTTTCTACAGTATCATATCTTCTATTTATTTCTTCCTTATTTATTAATGGATTTTCTATATACTGCTTAAGCATTCTAGAACCCATTGCTGTCTTAGTCTTATCAAGAAGCCATATTAAAGAATATGTTCTATCTTTAAGTCTAATTGTTTCAGTAAGCTCTAGATTTCTTTTAGTATGAATATCCATCTTTAAATAATCTTTACTATCTTTAATAACAGCTTTTTGCATATGAGATAGATTTCTCATTTGTGTTTTAGTTATATATGTAAGTAATAGCTTAATGGTTTCTATATATCTTACATCTCCTAAATCACTATATACATATTCATATTCTTTATTATCATCTATATCATCAGTAATAGTTACAAGTACATTAAACTGATTAGAAAGTAAAGCTTTTACTTCTTTATCTACCTTACTAGTTATAATAACTTCTTTTATATTATGACTTACTACTTCACTAACAATTTTAGAAATATTATGTTCTACCAAAGTGACATTAATATCTCCTACTGAAATATCACAGTAACAAAGTACATAAGCATGTCCAAAATCCATAATACTTCCAATATAATTATTATCTTTCTCGTTTAAACCTTCATTACTAATAATAGTACCCTTACTAATTATTTGTGTTAAATCTCTTTTAACAATTCCTTTAGCATACTTAGGGTCTTCTAACTGTTCACAAATACCTACTTTATGACCATTTTCTACTAATTTTTCGATATAGATATCTACTGCATGATGAGGAACACCGCACATAGGTACTCTATCTTCTAACCCGCAGTTCTTTCCTGTTAAAGTAAGTTCAAGTTCACGAGATGCAAGTATAGCGTCTTCAAAAAACATTTCATAGAAATCTCCTAATCTAAACATTACTATAACGTCTGGATTAGCATTTTTTATTTCCATATATTGACGCATACCAGGTGAAACTTTATTTATGTCTACTTCACTATGATTCATATATATCACCTAAGTTCATTTTAGCACATTTTTGCTTTTTTTATAAGGGAAAATAACAAAAAAGAGACTTTCGTCTCTTTAAACACCTAGAAAAGTAATTTTTATGGAACCATCGCCTTCTTTAGGGCATTTACTTATTGCATTAACACTATGACCATTGGGACAGGTAGAAGGATTCCCTTCTTCTGGGTTAGTATAAACGGATATTGTTTTTGTTTGAGTTGCTGAAGAAGAGGTACAATTATAACAGTACATAGCCTTGGTAACGCTTGGTGTAGACATTAATTTTGAAGAAGCGATATAGGAAGAACCTCCTCCGCCTCCAGAACCATAGTCATTACCAGAACCTCCTCCATAGAAGCCGCCTCCGCCTCCAGCTCCAGCCCAACCATCATTTGCGACATCACCAGCATCTCCGCCCTTGCCAAAATTGCCTACAAATCCACCTCTTGTATCTTGAGCTAAAGCAGTACCACCAGAAATTTGAGTACCACCTCCGCCTCCTGTTGCAGGAGGATTTCCACCGCCTGTTTGATTATGACCTTTTGTACCGGAGATACCTCCGCCATCACCTCCATAATGACCAGTTCTCCAGTATCCGGCTCCTCCGCCACCAGCGGCAACAATTAATATATCATCCGATATATAATAATCAGTATTTAAAATTCCTTTATAAGATTCGAGTGATGCTAATTCACCTTGGATAAATGAAACGGAAGTAGCTCCTCCACCACCGGCACCGTATCCACCATCATCACTACTATTTAGTTTCCCATATCCACAGGCTTTACCTCCACCATTGAAACCTCCACCATATGGTGCTTCTAAATAATAACTTGTTATATCTGCCGGTTTACCACCAACATTAACATATAAAACATCATCTTCTTCAAGGCTTACTACACCGACAGCATAAGCACCATATCCTCCGGAAGCACCATTAGCACCTCCTCCTTGAGCACCCCATACCTCTATTTGATATAATCCATCGCATCTACTTGTAAATTTATCACTAATAGTTTCAGTTCTTTCATATACTACGTCACCGGGACGATAAGGACATCCAAACACACACTGTCTAGTTACATCGTATAAATCATCTAAAGCATCTTTAGTATTATCTACATTCCATTCTGTATCTGTAGGAGTATATCCTACATCACTTGCTATATATGAGTATGCAAAAACAGCGCTTATACTAATAAACGATACTAATATCAAGAAAATTATTTTTGATTTAAATATTTTCTTCACGCTGCATACTCCTATCTATTCTATCCCTAAATAAGTAATCTTAGCATATCCATTTCCAGTATTACCATTCATTGTTGCAGTACTAGCATAGTTTGGCATTCCCGATACTGTTGTAGCTTTAACAGTTGACCAGCTATATCCTGCTCCATCTATCATAACAGTATTAGTAAACGATTTACTGCTATAATGTACACTACATCCATCATTAGATGTTGGATTAGTATTACATCCAGATATTTTTATAGCGCGAGGATTTGAAATTGAATTCTCGGCTATTGCTACACATCCAGCGTGGCCAGATATATATGATGAACCGCCTCCGCCGCCAAATGAGTAACCGCCTTGGCCACCACCTCCGCCGTAGTAGCCTCCGCCGCCTCCGCCGCCGCTATACCATCCACTACTTATATCAGAAGCATTTCCACCTATACCAAATATTCCAGGATTAGTATTACTACAATATCCAGAACCACATCCTGAAGCAGTACCACCTGATATTTGAGTACCACCTGTTGCTAAAGCAAGATTAGCAGATGCTTGTCTTATATCTTTAACACCGCTATAACCAGTAAGACCACCAGCAGCACCACCATTACCACTACCACTAGCAGCAGCTTCGCCACCTAATGCTCCGCCTCCACCACCAGCTACCATTATTCTATCTTCTAAAGCATTTCTCATAAATCGAACATCTGTAGCACCACCACCAGCACCACCTGTTCCTTTATAGGGATTAGTTGAAGTAAATGTTTGACCTCCGCCATTATATCCTGCTGCTACTGTTGTTGGTTTTCCGCCGATATAGATATATATAGTTTGTCCTCTATTAAAGCTAATATCACCTTTAACATAAGCACCTTTTCCACCAATACCTACTTGACTATCTCCACCTTGGGCTCCCCAAAGTTCTATACGATAATTTCCTTTACAAGGTATATTAAATACTTTTCCAGTACCTGTATATGTACTTTCAAACACTATGTCATATGCATTATAAGGACAACTAAAATCACAATGAGTTGCTTTATCATATAAGGATTCTAAACCTTGATCAACATTTTCTACTTCCCATTCATTATCTATAGGAGTAAATCCTATTTCTTCTGCTATATAAGAGTATGCTAAAGCAACACTTGTACTAAAAACAAGCGCACCAAGTATTACGAAAAATAATTTTGATTTAAAAATATTTTTCATGTTGCATACTCCTTCTATTTTTATTAATTCTTACCTAAATAAATAATTTTTACAGCTCCACTTCCAGATTTAGCACAATTACTAACTGCTATACTGCTATATCCATCAGGACAGTTAACACTATCTTTATTACTTCCTGTTGTTGAAATTGTTTTAGTAGCCGGTTCACTTGACTCTGTACATCCATAGCAGTACATTACTGCATCATGAAGACCAGAGTTACCGATATATCCGGAACCACCACCTCCACCAGAGTGAATTCCGCATCCTCCGCCGTAGAAGCCTCCTCCTCCAGATACTCTCATATAAGAGCCATATGAAGAGCTAGCATTACATCCTACACCAAATGTAGGAGCAGTAAAGCTTGAGTAAGAAGTTGATCCAGAGGTTCCTGCTTCAAGCTGTGTTCCACCAGTACCTGGTTTTCTATCAGTATTATTACTTCCTGTTCCACTTCCACCAGATGTACCACCACCTGATCCACCAGTACCATTTGTATTACCAGATCCAGAAGCAGAACCACCTCCACCACCAGCAACAATTAAAAGTTTGTCAGTATTAGAGGCATATTCAAAGAGTAATCCAGTTCCAATTAACTGAGTTGCAATATGAGTAGCTCCTCCTCCAGCTGAGCCTATATATCCGCCAGACTGAATACTTGATCTACCTCCACCATTATATCCGCCATTACCAGAAGTACTACCAGATCCACCAACAACCACATAAAGTTTATCAAAACGATTTAATTCAACAATACCAACTGAATATCCACCATATCCACCATTATAAGAATCACTAGCATCACCACCTGATGCACCCCATGCTTCTATCTTATAATGACCAAAATAAGGTGCAACAAATTCAACAACATCGCCTGAAGGTCCATATCTCCAGTCATGATTAATATAGTCACTATAAGTACCTATTTCTCCATATAAATAATCAAGTGCCTCTTTGGTATTTTCTACATCCCAGTCATCTTCTTCTGGAGTAAATCCTACTTCTTGTGCCAAATAAGAGTATGCTAAAACACTTAGTGCTAAACCTAAGCAAATACCAACTATAAGTATTGTTAAATCTCTTAAGCGTTTTTTCATACTTTATTCCTTTCTACTGTCTGCCAAGATAAGTTATTCTTGCATATCCATCTCCTGTGTTACCTGTCATTGATGATAATGAACTATGACTTGGCATTCCTGTTACAGTTGATGCTTTAGCAGAAGTCCATTCATAGCCTTTTCCATCAACCATTTTTGTATTCGTAAAATATAATCCACTATAATGAATACTACATTCATCACTTGATGTTGGATTAGATGAACATGACGATATTTTAACTTCACGTGGTTCACTAGTTGAACCACTTTTTATTGCTACACAACCAGAGTGACCTGATATAAAAGAAGAACCTCCTCCGGCTGCTTTCCAAACACCGGCTCCTCCACCGTAATAGCCTCCGCCTCCGCCACCTTGAGAGATGTCAGATCTAGAAGGATTTGTTATTGTAGCACCTTTACCAAATTTACCTGGATAAGTATTAGTAAGGCTAGTACTTTGCCAGTCATGTACACTAGTACCACCAGAACTTTGCCCTCCTGATATTTGAGTACCACCTGTTGGAGTTACAGTTGAGAATCCTCCAGTACTAGCTACATAAGCGGCGTAAGCGGTTAATCCTCCAGCTGATCCTCCGTCAATTATTGAATAGTTGCTAGCAGTAGCATAATTTTGATGCATACCACCGCCTCCTCCAGCAACCATAATTCTAGAGTTTAGTCCTATATCTGAATCCCAAGCAAGTTGTCCTGATGTTGGAGTAGTACCAAAATATCTAATATCGGTAGCACCTCCACCACTTGATATTTGTCTATAATATCCAGCACTTTCTCTTAAATATCCATCGGCGCCACCATTGTAACCACCTGTTGCAGTTCCAACACCAGCCGAATATCTTTGAACACCTTTTCCACCTACAAAAACATATAATTTTATTGTTGGGTCTAATGATATTTCACCTTTGGTATAACCACCTTTACCACCTACAGCATTACCGTTTAAACCGTCATTTGATAAATCTTCTCCATCTCCTCCGGATGCTCCCCATAGTTCAATTCTATAGTCACCATCACAAGGTGGTTCAAATAAATCTCCAAATCCTAAATAACCACTTTCATAAACTACATCTCCTGGAACATATCTACAACTAAAATCACATGATTTAGCTACATCGCGAAGATCATCTATTGCATCTTTTGTATTATCTACATTCCATTCTGTATCAGTAGGAGAATATCCTACTTCTTGAGCTAAATAAGAGTATGCTAAAACACTTAGAGTTAAACCTAAGCAAATACCAACTATAAATATTGTTAAATCTCTTAAGCGTTTTTTCATACTTTATTCCTTTCTATTAGTTAAAATTATTTTTCACAAAATTCAAGTGAGACCATACCCCAGTATTATTTCCTGTAGCTCTAATTGTAATTGATACTTGCTGACCTTTTTCTAAATTTATAATTGTATTTTCAATAAATCCCCAAGTATTTACACTTCTATTTGTATGGTTAACACCATCTACTTTAATAGTCCAAGATGAACTAGCCATAGCTGAACCAGCAGCTCTAACCCCATAACTAATAATAATAGTTCCTTTTGTTGTTGCTGTATATGAGGCAGAACATGATGGATTATTTTGACTAGCTCCATAAAAACATCCACCAACTGTTTTTATCTCAACGTTCTCATTAGCTATTCTATATAAATCATCTAAAGCTTCTTTTGAATCTTCGACATCCCACTCCAAGTCAGTAGGAGTAAACCCAACATCCTGTGCAAAATAAGAGTATGCAAAAACAGCACTTATACTACATACAAGTACTCCAAGCATAAAGAAAAACAATCTACTTCTAAATATTTTCTTCATACGCATACTCTTTTCTATTTATTCACCTAAATAGGTTATTCTTGCATATCCAGCACCGCTTTTAGCACACATGCTTACTGGACTATTACTATATCCACTTGAACAGTTACTATTTCTTTCATCTTCGTGTGTTGTTATTCCATATGTTGATACTGTATAAGTTGATAAATCACTACTTTCAGTGCAGTTATAACAGTACATTTTATTTACTATATTATTTGCTTCATTTTGTATAAGACGGTTACTTCCTATATAACCAGATCCTCCACCTGCTCCAAGTCCACTAGATGAGTACCCACCGTAGAAGCCTCCGCCTCCGCCAGCTTCACCATAGTAGTTCATCCATCCGCCTTGACCAAATGTTCCAGCATTAAAGTATGAACCTGTTCTTGTATCTGCAACTTGTAATCCACCATATCCGCCGGCAGGGCTATAGGTTCCGCAAGATCCTTTATTATAGTCGTAAGCGTCTACTCCGTTTACGCCTCCGCCGTGTCCGCCAGAACCATAACACACATATCTATTGCTATTGTTGTAGTAACCGGAGCCTCCACCACCACCAGCAACAATTAGTAGTTTTCCTGTACTAACATGTGCTGATAGGTTTTTAAGTTCTCCGGAAACTAAAGCAAAACTAGTTGCTCCTCCACCAGAACCATAACATTCACCATTTGCACCACTTCCGTCAGATGCTCTACCTTTACCACCGCCATTATATCCTCCATCAACTGGGGTATTATTTTTAGTAGCAGTAAGTCCTTGCCCTCCAACATTTACATAAATAGAGGTCCCTTCTTCTATCTCCATAGTTCCTGTAGAATATCCACCATATCCTCCTGGTTTAGAAGCACAGTCAGAGTCTCCTCCTTGTGCTCCCCAGGCTTCTAGTTTATAAGTTCCTGTACATTCCGGATTAAATACTTGCTGAGCACCAGTACTTCCTCCTTCAAAAACGATATCACCATTAGAATAAGGACATGTTACTCTACAACCACTTGTTATATCATTTAAATCATTTAAAGCCTGACTTACATTTTGAACGTTCCACTCAGTATCATTTGATGTAAATCCTAAATTTATAGATGCATAATCATATGCTAAAACGGCACTTATCATACTAAACATAAGTGCTCCAAGAATAAAGAAAAATATTCTCGATTTTAGCATTTTTTTCATATGCATATCCTTTCTAATTTAAAGAAGTATAGGTAATACGAATATAACCATTACCTGCTTTAGCGCATCCACTTATAGGAAATGAATCATATCCACTAGTACAGCTTTCATTTCTTTCAGCAGTATGAGTACTTGTTCCATGCGTTGAAACTGTGTATGTTCTAAGTTCACTACTTTCTAGGCAGTCATAACAAAACATTTTATTTAATATGTTATTACTAATATTTTGAACAAGAAGCTGACTTCCAATATACCCAGAACCACCACCTGATCCTAAAGCTCCAGATGAGTATCCGCCGTAAAAGCCTCCGCCTCCGCCAGACTGTCCAAAGTTATCTAGCCATCCACCTTGTCCAAAAGAACCAGGTCCCATATAAGTAGCAGTCCTAGTATCAGCAACCTGCATTCCACCATATCCACCAGATGATGCTACAGCGTTACAACTATTTTTAGCCCAGTCATAAGCGTCTACTCCGTTTACTCCTCCGCCGTGTCCGCCAGATCCATAACATCTATATGAGCCCATAGAATGGTAGTAGGAAGATCCTCCGCCACCACCAGCTACAACTAATATTTTTCCATCTTCTATATGTTCGGATAATGTATTTAAAGTACCAGAATTTAAGGCTACTGAAGTAGCACCTCCTCCTGATCCAGAACACTCACCTTGTGAACCTAGACCATCAGAAATTCTACCTTTACCACCACCATTATATCCGCCATCTACTGGACTATTATTATTAGTAGCAGTATTTCCTTTTCCACCAACATTTATAAATAAAGGAGTTCCTACATTTATATTGGCATATACTACTGAATATCCTCCATATCCACCTGGTCTTGAATCACAAGATGCATCTCCACCTTGCGCACCCCATACTTCAATTTTATATGTTCCACTACACAGAGGAGTAAAGGTGTCTTGCTCTCCTATATAGTTTGAAGTATATACTACTGAATCATGTTCATAAGGGCATCCAAATTCACATGTATTAGTTACACTGTATAAATCATCTAAGGCTTCAGTTACATTTTCAACTGGCCACTCTTCGTCATCAGGAGTAAAGCTAAAACTAGACGATACATAATCATATGCTAAAACAGCACTTATACTACCAAAAATAAGTGCTCCAAGGACAAAGAAAAAAGTTCTTGATTCTAGCATTTTCCTCATAAGCCTACACTCCCTATTGTATATATTAATTATATCATATAAATCCATAACAAAAAACATATAGTTGACTATATGTTTTACTATTTAATCAAATATATTCCATATCCTTGTATTATATATAAATAATATTTTAGTCAATAAAAAGGCGAGTTATATCTCGCCTTTAAATGTCATATGATAATCATCTTCATGCTTACCTGGACCATCTATTACAAATCCTACTTTTTCATAACAATGAATTGCTCTAGGATTAAAGTTAAATACATTTAAATGAAAGCCTTTAATACCTTTATCATGTCCATATTTAAGTATAGCTTTAATAGACTCTGTACCATATCCTTTATCTTGTTTATCACTTGTTATACATATACCAAGTTCTGCTATATCAGTAGGTTCTTTAAGTTCAATACTTCCTATAAATTCATTAGTACCCTTTTCTATCATAGAAAATATCATATTGTTATTACTATTTATTTTAATCCATTCTTTCTCATCATCATAAGAATACTCTCTTATATTATGAGTAATATATTTTTGTACATCAAAATCATTAACCATTTTTAGATAGTCATCTATTAATAAATCAGTTAGCTTTATATAGTAGATTCTATCTGATTCAAATATTATATCGTATTTATCCATAATTACCCTCCAAATCCAAATAAATTATTGCTTTCATATTTTTTAAGTGATTTATAGAAAAATAGTACTGAAACTATAACCCAAAATACTGTAAGAACTAGTATTAAAAGGAAACTATTTATATCAAAGTTTTTCATTATTTCAACTGGTAGTACTCCTATTAAAAGTGATGGCATTACAAATATAAAGATAATTCTAAGTAGTCCTGTAAATGCTCCACCGTGGTATAGTGAGTTGCTTATAAACATACCATAAAGTCCAGTTGAAATATTTCTTCCATCTAGTAAGTAGAAAGATACTGTCATACATATTAAACTAAATGAATAAAATATTATAGATACAATTATTGTAAATAGTATCATAAGTAATATTTGTACCATAGATATTTTTGCTACTACTATATAGATTCCTCCACAAATAAGTCCAAATAACATATCTCCTATGGCACTTGTTTGAAACTTAGATACTGATATTTTAAGTAGTAAATTCTTAGGTGTAAGTAAGAACTTATCTAAGTTACCTGTAACTATATAGTTAGGTATTTCTACCATTCCATAGAAGAAAGCATTTACTATTCCAAAAGCAAAAGAGTTTATTGCATATAATCCAAATATATCTGTTGCAACCCATCCATTTAATACCCCTACTGTTTTACCAAAATAGTACCATAATATAGTAAAAGCTACGTTATTAATAGCCATACCTATTATAGAGATAATAAATGAACTTTTTAATTCTTTTTCATTTTTCATATTCTTTAGTATATTTACTAAACCAAATTTTATGTTTTTCATAATTATCCTCCATTTATCATAGCTTTTTCTTTAGATTTTTTATAAACAAAGAATAATATAAGCCCAAATACTAAGATCCATATTATTTGCATTCCTATCATCTTGTAACAGTTAGTATTCCATGAATCATATACTGTACTAGAAGCAAAGTTAATTGCTCCAAAAGGACTAGCATATGCCATTATTTTCATTACTTTAGGAAACATTGATATAGGAAGGTAACTTCCACCTAGTACCATTATTAATTTATCTACTACCCAGTGTACTGGTCTTATATCTTGAATATAGAAAGATAATAGTCCAATAAGTCCATAGATAAATAAGGCAAGTATTTGTCCTAGTACTAAAGCAAGTATTAGTGTTGGAATAAATAGTACTGGATTAACACTAGGTACTCCTATAGAAATAATCATTATAATAGCACCTATAATACTTATCATTACAAATGAGAATAGTCCTTGACCAAGTACTCTCATAAAACTAAGTGTTAAATAACTTCTTGGTCTATTCATAAACATTTCTACATTACCACTTTTAACATCAGACATTATTTCATTATCTAAATGTCTTAAGTTAAGTGTCATTATACAGAAGTACATAAACATACTCCACATAGTAGTTTTATAGTCTACTCCGTTTATAGTTCCGCCTTGTATCTTAAAGATATATGCATATAAAAGGAATACTATAAAACATCTAGCTATCATATTAGCAATATCAAGAATTATATTAGTACGATTTTGCATTTGATTCTTCATAAATATTTTAATGATATTTAAAGAGAATCTAGTTTTTTTCATAAATACTTCTAATTATACTTTCAAGTGATTCATTATCAATATTTATGTCATCAATATCAAATCTTTTTATTAATTCTTGAAGTGCTTTTTGAGTATGTATTACCTCAGTATCAACAAGTACTATTATTTGACTCTTACTCTTTTTAGTATAAGTCATTCCTTCTGGTAAATCAGGGAATTCTATAAACTCAGTATTAGGAGTAATAATAATATTTTTATTTTTTACATAGTCACTTAGAAGTTTCTTAGTAGAAGTATCAATAATAATACGCCCGTGATTAATAATTACACATCTTTCACAAATACTTTGAATATCTTCAGTATCATGACTAGTTAAAAAGATTGTTACTTTTTCTTCTTTGTTTATTTTTAAAAGTAAATCCCTTAAATTCTTTTTAGATACTACATCTAGTCCAATAGTAGGTTCATCTAAAAAGATAATTTTAGGTCTATGGATTAAAGAAGTTGCTATCTCAGCTCTCATACGTTGACCTAGAGATAGTTTTCTAACTGGTTGTTTAATAAATTCTTTTAAATCAAATAGTTTAGTTAACTCTTCTATTCTCTTTTTAATATCTTCTTTATCCATATCATACATTGTTCCAAACATTTCCATACTTTCAGTAAGTGGAAGGTTTGGTAAAAGCTGACTTCTTTGACCAAATACTGTACCAATCTCATAAGCCAGTTTATTACGATCTTTTATAGGAGTGTAGCCGCATATGGTAATGTCACCTTTAGTTGGGTATAAAATACCTGTAAGCATTTTAATTGTTGTAGATTTACCAGCTCCGTTAGGTCCTATAAAAGCAATAGTTTCTCCTTCTTCTACGTCAAAGGAAATATTATTAACTGCTTTCACAACTTTTTCTTCTTCGTGAAATAGATTATATATAAAGCCTTTCCCCTCTTTTTTCACTTTATATTTATAATCTTTTGATAAATTTTTTACTTCAATTATTTTCATATAATCCTCTCCTATTCTTATTCCTATTTCATATTTTACTATGAAAAAAGCGCGTAAGTCCACTAATAATTTTTTAATTATTAGTGACTCCGCGCATATTTGCCCGTGTAAGAAAATATTCCCTGTGTAGCTCGATAACTTATACACACTCACTTTTTCCAACAATATTTTTTATTAATCTGCAACTCCTAGATTAATTAGCTTACGCAGGTGACAAACAAAAAAGCCACGAGCAAAACTGTTCGTGACTCCAATTACTATTGTGTAGGTATTAACCCGAGATAGCTCGCTTACGCTTATATCTCCTCACTTAACTACATAATAACATAATTTTTTTATTTGTCAACTATTTTATAATTTTCTAAAGCAGTTACTGCTTCATCAAATGTTTTAACAGGTATTATATCTATATCAAGTTTATATTTTCTTTTTACTTTTACAGCTTCATCATAGTTTTCACCATAAGGTACTAAAAATATTCCTGCTTTAGATTTAGCAGCACCTAATATTTTATATTTAACTCCTCCTATTTCACCTACTGAGCCATCTTCATAAATAGCACCAGTACCTGCAATAGTAAGGCCTTTTGTAATATCTTCTTTAATAAGTTTATTATAAATTGTTAAAGCATTTATAAGACCACCAGAAGATCCTGATTCATTATTTTTAAAATCAAATTCACATTTAGGATTAGTTTCATACTTAATAACATCTATAGAAAGTATTCCTATTTTAGGTTTACCTTCATAGTCTATAAGTGTTGCTGTTCTAGTTAGTTTTTTAGTGCCACTTATTACTTCATAAGTAACTTTATCTCCTATTTTATAAGTAGCCATTAAATTACTTAGTTCTTCAGAAGAACCTATTTTTACACCATTTGCTGATTTAATAATATCTCCTATTTCAAAATCTGATTTAGTATCCTTATATACAAAACCTACTACAGCATCTTTAGAAGCTACTTTAACTTCTAAACCAGCTTTTTCATAAGCTACTTTAACAGCATACTTATTACCAGCTTTTAAAAGTACTTTACCAAGTCCTATTTCTTCATCTTGAGTTATTCCCCCATTATCTTCAGGTTTTACTATATCCCACTTGCTATTTATTAAGGCATATAAGTAAAAGATAGGAGTAGCTCTTAGTTGTGACACATAAGTCATATTAAATGTTCCTTTACTACTATACTCATTTTCTATAGTAATACGCTCTGTTGTATCAATCATTCTTCCTGGAGCTTCTATGTAACAAGGTAAACTATATGTTGAAATAAATATTGTTACTAAAATGGTAATTATATATAACCAGTTTTCTTTTAAAACTCTTTTAAGTTTTTTCATTATATCACCACTTTCATTATAACAAAAAAGTGGAGTTACCTCCACTTTCTTAACCAAATTTAACACTTCTTAAAGATATTTTTACATATCCATTTCCATCATGACCTATTTCATATGTTGAATGGTCAGGACTTATAAATGTTTTTGTTCCATCAAATAATTCACAACTTGCGTTAGCGCAGTAACCAGAGCCTCCTCCGCCACCTCCGTAGCGAGAACCACCTCCGCCGCCATAGTAGCCGCCTCCACCGCCACCAGCTGCGTACGTTACTCCATCACTTGTTGTATAAGATGCACCACTACCTCCTTGAAGAAGAGCACCTGCTGTTGGAAGTGATGTAATAGTTCCTGATGAAGTAGTTGTATATGTTGCTGCTGCACCACCAGATGAGCTTGTTCCAGCTCCTCCTAAATAGCTATCAGAAGAACATGTTCCAGTAGTACCAGAAGCGCCTCCTCCAGCACCACCATTACAAGTAAAGGATGAGTCATTACGAGATCCACCTCCACCGCCTCCTCCAGCGACAATTATTCTAGAGTTAACGGCTGATGAACCAAGCCTAACATCACTTGCTCCTCCACCTGATGAAGCTAAATAGGTAGACGAAGTTCCACTATTTCCTCCTCCGTTATATCCGCCTATAGCAGCAGTTCCTACAGTACCAGTTACACCTTGTCCTCCAACTGTTACATATAGTTTATCAGAAGTAGATAATGCCATAAAATCTTTAGCATATCCACCTTTACCTCTCATCATTGAAGAGCCTCCACCTGATGCTCCCCATACTTCTATTTCATAAGTACCACTTACTGGTACATTAAACTGTTCTACTTTTCCTGAGAAGGAATAATTATAAACAGATTCAATTACTTTAACAGTTCTTGATACTTGTGACATTACTTCATTATTTATATTATAAATTGTATAAGTAAGTGTATATTCTTCTCCAGCTGTATTACCTACATAACCAGTTACATTTACAAGTGGATTATCACTTTTTAAATCAACTTCACTTGTTATAATATCACCTGATTTAGAATCTACTACATAATATCCTGGATCAACATAATCTACATCAACGTATTTAAAGTCATCTCCACCTATTAAGTATAGTCTTTTTTCAGAATCTACTATATCTGTTAAATTAACATTTGCTACGGTAACAGCCTTACTATTATATTGATATACTACATTAAATCCAAAGTTTTCTTGTTCAAATAAAGTATGATAAATTGGTACTTCTACATTAAAAATACTATTTTTCTTACTCTTTTCTCCATTAGTATCAAGTATTTTTTCATAGTATACTGCTACATTACCAAAAGTACTTCCGGATAGTAAGTTAGTAGCAATACCATCATATTCAATAAATTTACCTTTACGATCTACAATTAACTTCTTAGTCTTTTCACTACTAGATTCTTTATAAATAAAGTTAACACATATATCGTAACCAGTACATCTTTCAATTTTAGTTATATCTAAATTTAATAAATCATCATTTATATTTTTAGCAAGTATAGCTTGTTTAGTAAGTAATTTAGTTTTAATACCATTTTCAATATATAGATTTCTTACAACAATAATTATTTCAGTTAAAAGAAGTACTATAACTGTTGTAAGTGATACAGTAATAAGTAATTCTACTACAGTAAATCCATTCTTTTTCATATTAATGAACCTCCCTATAGTAAAGGTTTGTTTCTCTTTGAGAATCAGTAAGTGTTACTGTATCTTCTTCAGCATCTATAAACATATATCCTGATACATTTTTACGATACTGTTCTGTATAAATAGTATTACCACAGAAGTTACTTATAAAAGTATCAGGTGCTACTTCTACTTCAGTATTTTCTATATAATGATGTATTATTAAACTTGATTCTTTTCTTTGATAAATAATACTTGCTTGATTATCTCCGCCATTTACTAAAGTAAAGTCTTCTTTAGTAAATCCGGATAAGTAATAACACTTATTATCACTTCTAGCATACATTTCCGTATATACTTTAGAACCACATGTATCTCTACCATTATTTGGTTCATAAAGTTCAGTACCACTTGCTTGTTCAGCAGATGAATTAACACCTACATGATGTATTGTAAATGGAATAATATTTGTAACATTACATGAATCAGCAAGTATAAATAAGAATCTATATCCATTAAGTACTTTTATACTTGAGTATGATCCATCATCAAATGATGCTATTAATCTATAGCCATCACTTTTATCATAATTAATCTTTCTTATGTATTTATTAAAATCTTCACCTAAATCATTATTTTCTATTAAAGGAAATAAGTTTTCATTAGTAATAATAACTTTTTTAATACCTAGTTTTTTAAATAATATTTCACAATAATCAAGTGAATCAAAGTATAAATTAGGGCAAGAAGTTAAGTCTATATAATCATTAGTTTTTAAGTATTCAGCCATTGCAGAATAGTTACTTGTTTCAACATATTTTTTAACATTATATAAGTTGTAAGAAGCACCTATTGCATTGTAAGAATAGCTTTCACTAAAGTTTGTATTAACATTTTTAAACTCAATATATAAGATAAGTAAGACACTTACAAGCATAGTTGCAACGATAAGTGTTTCCGTTAAAATAAACCCTTTTCTATTCAATTTTTTCATAAAACTTACCCTTTCGTATTGTTTTTATCCTAGAACTATTATATAATATAACTAGAATAAAAGTCTAGTCTAAAAGAGGATAAAGGGGATGAATTTTTTTATGTTGCGAACATTTGATTTCGAAAAAATACCTATAGTAGAAATCGTTAACGATATATTACTTGACTCTGCAAAACGTGGCGCAAGTGATATTCACTTCGACCCTCAAGATGAAAATATGAAGGTAAGAATTCGTATCGATGGTTCACTTCAAAACTACTGTGAAGTTCCAAATTCTATTAAAAAGAATTTAACAACTCGTATAAAAATTATAGCTGGTATGAATATAACAGAATCAAGATTACCTCAAGATGGTGCTATCAAAACACAAATACAAGATACTGACCTAGATCTCCGTGTTTCGGTACTTCCTATTAGTACAGGTGAAAAGATCGTTATCCGTATCCTTGACTATACAAAGAGTTTAAGTGGACTAGAACAATTAGATTTTAGTGAAGCAAATTATAAAAAATTATTATATATGATTGGTGTACCAAATGGTATTATCCTAGTAACCGGAGCTACTGGTTCTGGTAAATCTACAACAGTATACTCTATTCTTCAAAGATTAAATAAAGAAGATACAAACCTAATTACTGTAGAAGATCCAGTCGAAATGGATATAGCTGGTATTAACCAAGTTCAAGTTAATAGTGAAATAGGACTTACATTTGCAGCAGCACTTCGTTCTATCTTACGTCAGGACCCTAACATTATAATGATCGGAGAAATTCGTGATACTGAAACTGCAAAGATAGCTGTTCGTGCTTCTATTACTGGACACTTAGTATTATCAACAATCCACACCAATAGTGCTTTAAATACTATTGAACGTTTACTAGATATGGATGTTGAAAGATACTTACTATCAAGTGCCTTAACTGGTATGATATCTCAAAAACTTGCTAGAAGACTATGTCCTCACTGCAAGAAGTTAAGACCAACTAATGAATACGAAAAGAAATTATTTAAGAAAACACTTAATATGGATATAAATGAAGTTTATACAGCTGTTGGATGCGACAAATGTACAAATGGGTATACGGGACGTATGGCAATACATGAAGTACTTGTTATTAATCAGGAAATTCGTGATGCTATATCTGCTAATACACCAAAAGAAAAACTTCGTGAATTAGTTTATAGTGGTGATACTAAATCAATGCTTCAGGATGGTCTTGAAAAAGTTATTCAAGGACATTCAACTATTGAGGAAATCCTAAAACTAATCGAACTTGAAGATGACGATTCATTAAGTGATGATGAAGATTTAAGAAAAGTACTTGAAAAATCTACAGCAGAAGTAAATGCTAGACCTCCAGTACAACAAGGTGTGCCTGCTGCTCAACCACAAGTTATGCAGCAACCTACTCCAAATCCTGCTGGATTTACTCCAGGACCTGCGCTTAATCAAGCACCAGCTCCTACCCCAGCACCACAACCTGGTATAGCAGATTTACTTAATAAAGTACAACAATAAAGAAAAAGACTTGTAAGATAATCTTACAAGTTTTTATTTAATATTTTCCCTGTATTTAAAATTGCTTTTACACGTTTTTCTAGTTCTTTTTGATGTTCAATCGCACTCTCATAGTCTCTTTTAAAACATACTTTACATTTTTCTTGTGCTTCATCTATTTCCTTTTGATACCTTGATTTATAGTCTCTATTACATCTTATAAAATCTTCATCACCTAAAAATGATAAATCTAAAAGTACTGTACCTTGATCAACAGGTTCCAGATTAGTATACCAAATGTAATTTCTAATATCGGCATCTGGTTTAGTTAAATGATAAACTTTTTTCCCCGTGATAACATCATGTAATCCCTGTTCATCATCAACAGCATATATTGGAACATCGTAATTAACGATACGTCGACGTAAACTATTATTACTATAGTAGAATACTCTTTGATCTTGGATAGTAACCTCATCACAATAATGCGATTCCGGTGGCATATCATCAAAATAGTTAGGGATTTCATAATATCCTAGTGTAACCCTATAATATTGTTTACCATTTAAATCATTATAATAATAATTTCTTAACTTATAAAAAACTCTATTTAATTCTTGATATTTTTGGTCTTGTCCATATCTATATAATTCTGTACATAAATATTTATATCCTTTTTTTAATAAAGAATCAGTTTGTTTACGTTTTTCAGGATTATTTTGATTTTCCTTTTTTTGCATTAATTCATACCAATTTTTAAAATAAGAAATTATTTTCGCATACTTATTGTCTCTGTAACTTGGAGATAATCTATAATACATTCTATAATATTTTTGTTCTCGTTCATCACATGCAGCATTATACTCTGATGATTTTGAATAAGGTTTATGATC